>Ga0196970_1000036_pt1 | contig 236244 bp, 226 predicted proteins | sample S1v_513CmetaG_FD_148672 | JGI IMG/M metagenome (GOLD analysis project Ga0196970, IMG submission 148672) | Soil microbial communities from Anza Borrego desert, Southern California, United States - S1+v_5-13C | ecosystem: Environmental > Terrestrial > Soil > Desert | place: USA: California... | reverse complement strand
CGTCAGCCCGTACGTCGGCGCCGGCATCAACTACTCGCTGTTCTACAGCAAGTCGGCCGCCGGTGGCGTCGCCCAGTCGCTCAGCCTGAAGAACCGCTTCGGCTGGGCCCTGCAGGCCGGTGTGGACATCGCCGTGGGCGGCCCGTGGTCGATCAACCTCGATGTCAAGAAGATCTTCGTGAAGACGGATCTGGACGTCGGCACCCCGCTGGGCAACATCCACTCCAACGTCCGCCTGGATCCGTGGGTCGTCGGCGTCGGCGTCGGCTACCGCTTCTAAGCGTTGCCGCACGGCCTTCGGGCCACTGCGCATAGGAAAGGCCGGGCACTCCGTCGGGGTGCCCGGCCTTCTCTTTTGCGCGGCTTCCTTTCCGGTCCACGGGGTGTGAGCATCGCTCCAGCGCGGCGCCGCACCCGGCTGAGCACGGACCGCGGCCCGCCCTGGCCGAAGGGAGGTTCCATGCACGTGGCCGCCGTGTTGAAGAGGAAGGGCAACTCCGTCGTCACCGTCCGGGCGTCCGACGCCATAGCCGACGTGGCGCGCGTGCTGGCGCAGCACCGCATCGGCGCGGTCCTGGTGACCGACGACTCGGGCCGCCCGGCCGGCATCCTGTCCGAACGCGACATCGTCCGCGCCCTCGCCGGCGACGGCCGCGCCGCCCTGCAGCGCCGTGCCTCTGACCTGATGACCCGCGAGATCGTGACCTGCCAGTGCACCGACACCATGGCCCAGGTCATGGCGCTGATGACCGAGCGGCGCATCCGCCACCTGCCGGTGATGGACGGCGACCGGGTCGCCGGCATGATCAGCATCGGCGACGCGGTCAAGGCCCGCCTGGACGACGCGGAACTGGAGGTGGAGTCGCTGCGCGGCTACGTCGCCGGGCTGGGATGAGGCGGCCGGACGAACTCCGTAGGTTGGGTTGAGCCGAAGGCGAAAACCCAACACTGCCAGCGCCGCAGCGGCGTTGGGTTTTCGGCTCCGCCGCAACCCAACCTACAAGCCCTCAACAGGAAAAGGCGCGCCCTCGGACGGGGCGCGCCTTTTCCATGAACGGGTTCGACGCGGGCGTTACGCGCTGGTCGACTGCGGAAAGGCCATGGCCGCCTGGGTGCGGTTGCGCACGCCCAGCGACTTGAAGATGGCGGTCATGTGGATCTTGACCGTGCCTTCGGACAGGCCAAGCTCGTGGGCGATCTGCTTGTTCGACTTACCCTCGCGCAGACGCTCCAGCACCTCGCGCTGGCGCTGGGTGAGGAGCTGCTCCAGCGCCGGATCAGCCGGCGGCATGGCGGCGCGGCCGCTCTCCGGCACCTCGCCACCCTCGCGCAGCACGGTCGGCGGCACGTACACGCCACCCGAGAAGATCAGGTCCAGCGCGCTCAGCATGATCTTCACGCTGGACGATTTGGGAATGTAGCCGGCCGCCCCGTGCTCCAGCGCGTCGCGCACGTCGTGGTGCGCCTCCGACGCCGACACGACAACCACCTTGGCGTTCGGCTGCTTCTCGCGAAGCGCCTGGATGCCGCTGAAACCCGGCCAGCCGGGCATGCGCAGATCCGTCAGGACGAGGTCGAACGTCTCCTCGCCGCCGCACAACGCGAGCATATCGTCGAAGTTGCTGGCTTCCTGGAAGACGCTGCCATCCTTCAACTGCTCGAGGAGCCTGCGCAGTCCCTCGCGGAACAGCACATGGTCATCGCCGATCAGGATCCTCATCACTGCACTCCCGTACTCGGACCTTCAAAACCCGGTTGTCTGCGCCTTAGACAATACCGACATTTCGTGCGGCATATGACGCAATTCCGAAAGATATAGCGGGACTTTATCTTGTGTATTGACTATTCAGATGTACCACGAACCGGCAGCCCCGGACAACCGGAATTCGCCGTTTGTCACACGCCTAGGCCATATGTAGCGGAATTGGCCGGTGTTCAATGGCGCACCGCGAAAGAGCTTGCGTCGGCCGTTTCGAATTGGCTGGACGGCCGGTCGGCCGGCGTCTCCACGAAGGTGCGCCGCCGCCGCTCTTCCGCCAGCGTGGCCCGCAGATGGCGCACCTGCACGACGGAAACCGCCGCCACGGCAACCAGCCCGGCGGCGGCCATGGACAGCAGCCACGTGAAGAGCGGGCCGAGCGGGAGCGCACCCGTCACGACTCCCACGGTCAGCACCGCCGCCGACAGGGCAGCGGCGCCAATGCCCAGACCCGCCGTGGGCGAGAGGCGATGCCGGCTCTCCGGCCAGTGCGTCGCCGAGCCGCTCTCCCGTCCGCCGTCGAGCATGTCCGTCCTCTTTGGAACCGCGTGATCCTGCCGCGACGATGATAGAAGGATTACCGGGAGTGGAAAATCCGACAATCTCCCTAAGGGAAATCGGGCCATAGGACAATTGGCATACACGCCCGCGTGCGGCGCCCGGCCCGGAGACACCCGGTCCGGGCGCCGCAGCGGCCGGTCAGAACATCGCGTCTTCCATTTCCATCAAGGGCTTGGCGCCCGCCATGATGGTGATGAACAGGGCGTTCGTCTGGGGCAGCAGCTTGGTCATGTAGAAGCGCGCGGTGGTCAGCTTGGCGTTGTGGAACGCCGCGTTGCCCTCCCCCTGCGACTGTTTGGCGCGGGCCGCCTTGACCATCTTCAGCCACATCCACCCCAGCGCCACGAGGCCGAACAGGCGCAGGTAGTCGGTGGCGGCCGCCGCCGCCTCCTCCGGGTCCTTCATGCCCTTCTGGGCGATGATGCCGGTTGCCTGCTGGAGCTTGGCGAAGGCCTTGGCGACGGGCAGCACGAACTCCGCCAGCGACTCGTCCTCCATGTCCGCCTGCAGCTCCTCCGACACGGGATGGAAGAAGCGGCGCAGCAGGCGCCCCATGTCCTGCCCCATCTTGCGACCCACGAGGTCCAGCGCCTGGATGCCGTTGGTGCCCTCGTAGATCTGCGTGATGCGGGCATCGCGGACGAACTGCTCGACACCGGTCTCCCAGATGAAGCCGTGGCCGCCGTGCACCTGCACGGCGATGTTGGCGGCCTCGGAACCGACGTCGGTGAACAGCGCCTTGACGATCGGCGTCATGAGCTGGACGAACTCGTCCGACGCCTGCCGCTGCTTGGCGTCCGGGTGCTTCTCGGCAACGTCCAAATGGTAGCCGACCAGCGCGCCGAGCGCCCGGCAGCCTTCGGTGTAGGCGCGCGCGGTCAGCAGGTTCCGGCGCACGTCCGGGTGCACGATGATGGGATCGGCCGGCTTGTCCGGGAACCGCGCCCCCTTCACGGAGCGGCCCTGCAGCCGCTCCTTGGCGTAGGCGGCGGCGTTCTGGTAGCTGGCCTCGGCCAGCCCCAGCCCCTGAATGCCCACGGCGAGCCGCGCGGCGTTCATCATCACGAACATTGCGCGCATACCCTTGTGCGCCTCGCCCACCAGCCAGCCGGTGGCGTCGTCGAAGTTCATGACGCAGGTCGACGACGCCTTGATGCCCATCTTGTGCTCGATGGAGCCGCAGGTGACGCCGTTGCGCGGGCCCGGCGTGCCGTCGTCCTTCGGCATGAACTTGGGCACCAGGAACAGGCTGATGCCGCGCGTCCCGGCCGGGGCGTCGGGCAGGCGCGCCAGGACGAGGTGGACGATGTTCTCGGTCAGGTCGTGCTCGCCGGCGGAAATGAAGATCTTGGTGCCGGTGATCCTGTAGCTGCCGTCATCCTGCGGCACCGCCTTGGTGCGGATGATGCCCAGGTCGGTGCCGGAGTGCGGTTCGGTCAGGCACATGGTGCCCGACCACGTGCCGTCCACCAGCTTGGGCAGCACGCGGTTCTTCAACTCGTCCGAACCATAGAGCGCCAGCGCGTTGTAGGCACCCAACGACAACCCCGGATACATGCCGAAGCTGAGGTTGGCGGAGCAGATGAACTCCTCCAGCATGGTGTTGACCAGCTTCGGCAGTCCCTGCCCGCCGTACGCCGGGTCGCACGACAGGCCCTGCCAGCCGGCCGCCATGTACGTGTCGTACGCCTCCTTGAAGCCCTTGGGCGTACGCACCACGCCGTTCTCGTAGGTGCAGCCTTCCGCGTCGCCGGACTGGTTCAGCGGCTGCAACACCTCCTCGCACAGCTTGGCGCCCTCTTCCAGCACCTGGAAGACGACGTCCGGCGTGGCGTCCTCATAGCCGGGCAGCGCGGCCAGATTGTCCAGGCCGACGATGGTGTCGAGGACGAAGCGCACGTCCTCCAGCGGAGCCTTGTAGATCGGCATCTCTTTTGTCCTCCCCCTCAGTTCCGCAGCGGCTTGCCGGTGGTGAGCATGTGCTCGATCCGGTCGATGCTGCCGGGCGTGCGGATCAGCTCCATGAAGGCCTTGCGTTCCAGACCCAGGAGCTTGTCCTCGCCGACCGGCTCGGTGTGGTCGGCATCGCCGCCGGTCAGGATCTCGGCGAGCGCCGAGCACACCACCATGTCGTGCGGCGTCGCCTTGCCCTGCAGGCGGAAGCCTTCGAGGAACAGTTCCAGCGCGGCGCGCCCGCCCGGACCGGGCAGCACGTACGAGGGCTTCTCCGGCGGGGTATAGTTCGCGGCCAGCTCCAGCGCCCTGGCCTTGGCGTCGGCCAGCAGGCGGTCGCGGTTCATGGTGATGCCGTCGCTTGCCCGCAGGTACAGCAGGTCCTTCGCCTCGGCCGCCGACTTCGCCACCTTGGCGAGGCTGATGGTCTCGAACGCCTGCGCCACCGGCGGCATCGGCCCCTTGGGGAGCTTCGGGTTCGCGGCGTACCGCACCAGCATCTCCGTGCAGCCGCCCCAGCCGGGGATCAGGCCGACGCCGACCTCGACGAGGCCCATGTACGTCTCGGCGTGCGCCTGGACGTGGTCGGAGTGCAGCAGGATCTCGCAGCCGCCGCCCAGCGCCATGCCGCTGGGTGCGGCCACCACCGGGAACGGCGCGTACTTCAGCGCGCGATAGGTGCGCTGGCCGGCGTCCACCATCTCCTCGATCTGCGGCCACAGCGCGATGTTGATCGCGAACATGGCGAGGCCGAGGTTGGCGCCGACGGAGAAATTGTCCGCCTCGTTGTGGATGACCAGCGCCTTCCACGCTCCCCCTTTATCGCCATTGGGGCCGTCGCCGATCAGGCCCATGGCCTTGCCGTAGGCGGCCATGATCTGGTCGTCCAGCGCGTTCATCTTCGAGGTGAACTCGAAGCACAGCACGCCGTCGCCGATGTCCCAGATGGCGGCGGAGGCGTTCTTGAACACCGGCCTGGAGGCGCGTTTGACGTCGGCCAGCAGCAGCACGCCGTCCGGGCGCACCACGTCGGCGTACTCGCCGGCGGTGGTGAGGTGCTGGAGCCTGCCGCCTTCCACCCGGTAGAAGGGCCGCCCCGCGGCCTGCTCGACCAGCGCCGGAACGGGGATGCCCTCGCCGCGGCACAACTCCGCGAACCAGTCCGTGCCCAGCCGGTCGATCAGCTCGAACGGGCCGTGTTTCCAGGCGTAGCCCAGGCGCATCGCCTCATCGACCGCGACGATGTCGTCGGCGATCTCCGGCACCAGGCTGGCGGCGTAGGCCAGAGTCTGCGCCAGCACCGTGCGGGCGTATTTGCCGGTCCTGTCCGGGAACTCGGCGAGCGCCCGCAGGTCCTTGCCGGCGGTCTGCACGCTGTCCAGGCGCGGCTTGTCGGACGGGCGGTACTGGCCGGTCGTGAGGTCGATGGCCTCCTTGACGCGCTTCCCGCCCTCCTTATTCATGCGGTAGAAGCCGCCCTTGCCCTTCCGGCCCGTGTAGCCCTCGGCGATCATCCTGGTGATCACCGGATGCTCGCGGAAGGTGGCGCGGTAGGCGTCACCCTCGGGCAGCGTCGCCAGCATGCTCTTGGCGATGTGCGGCATCAGGTCGAGCCCGACGAGGTCGACGAGGCCGAAGACGCCGGTCTTCGGAATGCCCATGGGGCGGCCGGCGACGGCGTCCGCCTCCTCCACCGTCAGGCCCAGGTCGACGGCGGCGTTGATCGCCGCCTGGATCCACAGCGTGCCGATTCGGTTGGCGATGAAGCCCGGCGTGTCCTTGCAACGCACCACGCCCTTGCCCAGCGCGCGGTCGCAGAAATCCGCGATGGCCGCGGCGGCGTCCGGGCGCGTGGCGTCGCTGGTCACCAGCTCCAACAGGCGCATGTAGCGCGGCGGGTTGAAGAAGTGGGTGATGAGGAAGTCGCGCTTGAACGCCTCCGACTGCCCCTCGGTCAGGTGGGCCAGCGGGATGGTGGAGGTGTTCGACGACACGACCGAGCCCGCCTTGCGCACCGGATCGATGCGCCGGTACAGGTCGGCCTTGACCGCCGGGTTCTCGACGATGGCCTCGATGATCCAGTCGACGTCGGCGAGCAGGCCGAGGTCGTCCTCCAGATTGCCGGGCGTCACCAGCTTGGCGTTCTTCGGATGCATGAAGGGGGCCGGGTCGGTCTTCAGCATCTTCTGGATCGCCGTCCTGGCGACCACGCTGCGGTCTTCTGCGTCCTTCGGCACGATGTCCAGCAGGACGACGGGGATGCCGGCGTTGGCGATGTGGGCGGCGATGCCGCTGCCCATCACGCCCGCACCGATCACGGCGGCGCGTTTGATGTCCATGGTCCGGATCCCTCCGCTCACACCGCTTCGAGGATGGTGGCGATGCCCTGGCCGCCGCCGATGCACTGCGTCGCCAGCGCGAACTGCTGGCCTTCGCGCTTCAGCAGGGCCGCCGCCTTGCCGGTGATGCGCGCACCGGTGGCGCCCAGCGGGTGGCCCAGCGCGATGGCGCCGCCGTCCAGGTTCAGCGTCTCCTCGCGGATACCCAGGTCGCGGATGCAGGCGATGGCCTGCGCGGCGAACGCCTCGTTCAGCTCGACCACGCCGATGTCCTGGATGGACAGACCGGCGCGCTTCAGCGCCTTTTGCGCCGCCGGGATCGGCCCCAGGCCCATCACCTCCGGCGCGCAGCCGGCGACCGCGATGGAGCGGATGCGGGCGAGGATCGGCAGGCCGTTGGCCTTGGCGTACTCCTCCGTCGCCACCAGCACGGCGGCGGCGCCGTCGGTGAGCGGCGAGGAGGTGCCGGCGGTCACCGAACCGTCGGCCAGGAAGGCCGGCTTCAGACCGGCCAGCGTCTCGGCGGTCGTGCCGGGGCGCACGCAGCCGTCACGCTCGGCGGCACCACCGTTGGGGAGGGGGATCGCCACCATCTCCTCGGAGAAGCGGCCCTCGGCCTGCGCCGCCGCCGCCTTGGCGTGCGAGGCCGCGGCCAGCGCCTCCTGTTCGGCGCGGGGGATGCCGTAGCGCGTGGCGACGTTCTCGGCCGTCATGCCCATGGAGCAATAGGCGTCCGGATACTCCTTCCGCAGGCCCGGATGCAGGATCGGGTTGTAGCCCATGATCGGCACGCGGCTCATCGACTCGATACCGCCACACACGAACACCTCGCCCGCCCCCATCTGGATGGCGCCCGCCGCCTGATGGATCGCCTGCATGGACGAGCCGCAGTAGCGGTTCACCGTGGTGGCCGCCGCCGTCTGCGGCAGCTTGGCGAGGAAGGAGACGGTGCGGGCGACGTTCATGCCCTGCTCACCCTCAGGAAAGGCGCAGCCGACGACGACGTCCTCGATGTCCTGTGGGTTGACGCCGGTGCGCTCGACCAGCGCCGCCACCACGCGGGCCAGCAGGTCGTCCGGGCGAACCTTGACCAGCTCGCCCTTGCCGGCGAACGCAAACGGGGAACGGGCGTAGCCCGCGATGACGACGGATTTCATGATTGCTGGTCCTCCCTCTCGGCCGCTTCGGTCGGGCCGTCTTGGTTCAGGTGCCCGTGGCGGGCGTGGGTCAGGTGATGGGTGATCTGGGTGTCGATGTCGCGCAGCTCGCGCAGCGTCTGCTGCACGTCCTGGAGCTGGCGTTCGAGGTCGGCGATGCGCCGGCGGGCGATGCGCTGCATGTAGCGCATCTGCTCCGCCCGGCTCCCGTCGGTGTCGTAGAGGTTCAGGAATTCCTTGATCTCGGCGAGGCTGAAGCCGAGGCGCTTGCCACGGCAGATCAGCGCCAGACGCGCCCGGTCGCGGTGGGCATAGACGCGGCTCGTCCCCTCGCGCGCGGGGAGCAGGAGTCCCTCTTCCTCGTAATGGCGGATGGTGCGCAGGGTCAGGCCGAATTCCTCGGCCAGTTCACCGATTCCGTATGTGCGTTCGTCCTCGCCGAGCTGGTCCGCGCGCAACACCGTCGCACCGGGCATGCCGCCCCTCCCCACCTTACGTTGACGTAAACGTAAGACACCTTACGCGCATCGTCAAGGGACGGAACGGCCTAACCCATAGGGCGGAGAAACCCTTTGCGGGCGAGCCGCATTCTCAAGTATTTTGCGAAAATCATCGCCGTCTCCGCGCATCACGGACGCATCATGGGTAAGTATGGCGCGCAGAGACCAAGCATAGAGGCCCGCCGTGACCGACACCACCTTTCCCGCCCCCCTCGTCTCGTCCGAACCGGTGCGGCAGGAGGACCAGCGAAAGGACGCCGCCGACGTGCGGGCCTGCGTCGCCGTCGCGCGCCACACCCTGCGCCAAGCCGCGGAGGAGGCCATCTCCCTGCCCGACGCCACGGTGGACGCGGTGATCAGCACTGAGCGCGCGCTGGACGGCGGCGGCCTGACGGCCGAACAGGAAACGCGCTTCTGGAAGGCCTACGCCTACATCCGCGCCAACGTCGCCACCACCACGTCGCTGCGCCGGCGCTACAACGGCGGCTTCCTGGTGCTGCTGGCGTTTCTGATGATCGTGCAGGCGGGGTTCATCTCGGCCACCAGCCTGATCGACGGCATCAGGACGGAATGGAGCATCGTCCGCGACTACACGCTGAACCAGACCGACTTCTGCAAGTCCCTGACCGAGCCGGCGGCCGTCGTTTCAGCACCGGCCACCACCGAAAAACCCGCGCACCCGGCGCCCGCGGGCAAGACCAACAACTGCCCGACCCGGACCGTCATGGAGCCGGAGTACCACACCGCGCTGGTGCAGTTGCGCAGCTACGACCACCTGCTGGAGGCCTACTCGTTCCTGCTGCCCGGCACCAACCTGGACGAGACGGAGGTCGCGCGCTCCAACACCGCCGGGACAGTGCGCGAGTACAAGCACTACGTCCACATGGGCGCGCTGGTGAACATCCGCCACTTCATGGAGCTGTTCATCCTGCCGGCGCTGTACGGCGCGCTGGGCGCCTGCGCCTTCGTGCTGCGCAAGTTCTCCTACGACATGCGCGACGGCACGCTGACCTCCGATTCCGGGATCCGCTACGGGCTGCGCATCAGCATCGGCATCCTGTCCGGCCTGATCATCCACTGGTTCATCCGCCCGGTGGAGGGCGGCGACCCCGGTTCCGCCGCCACGGTGGGCGCCGCGGTGCAGCACCTGTCACGCTACGCGCTGTCCTTCGTGGCCGGCTACGGCAGCGAGATCGTCTTCAACATCCTCGACCGGCTGGTGGTCGCCCTGGCGCCGCCGCGCCAGAACGAGGGCGGGCAAGCCACGGCGCACGCCGCGCCGGCCAAAGCGGCCGAGGCCAAGCCCGCCGTCAACGCGACGGCGGAAGCGCGGTAGCGGTCCATCGGCGTTGACCCGAGGAGATCGCCGTCGGTCGGGTTGAGGCGGAGCCGAAAACCCAGCGCGTCCGCACCCTTTACGATGTTGGGTTTTCGCCGGCGCTCAACCCAACCCACGGCCATTCCCCGCCCGCGCGGTCAGGTGCGGCGCGGGCGCGCAGTGACAGCTTGCCACGCGGTGCCGGCACCATGATCTGTGGCAGGTTGGAGGGACTAAAAAAGACCTCCGCCCCATCCACTCAAGATCAGGGTTAGAGATACACCATGTCGGCACGAACGATCGTGTCGCTGGGCCTATGGATCCTCCTCATGGTGCTGGTCGGCACCATGACCGTCGGTTTCGCCCTGGCGTTCTACGTGGCGATGACCGCGTTCTTCGGCGCGGTGGTGGCGGTGATGATGATCGTCGCCCGCCACCGCACCCAGCCGAAGGAGTTCTAGGCCCGGCGCCCCTCCCCCGCTCAATCCGCGTGCACGCGCACCCGCGCAGCGGCGGCGCGGCCGTTCAGGTGCGGCTTGACCATGTCTTCGACGAAGGCGCCGGGTGCCAGATAATCGCCCGGCGTCACGGCGCGCGCCAGATAGACGAGACGGAAGCTCGGCCGCTCCTTGCTCAGGTCGACCGCCGCCACGAAGCGGTCGGCGCGGAAGTCCACATGGTGGGCCTGCGACAGCACCCCCAGCCAGGACAGCGCGCCCAACTGGCCGCTGTCGGCGACGCGGACGTTCTCGATGGCGAAGCCGGCCGGCAGCATGTCGGTCACCAGCGCCTGATGCTCCACCGAGCCGGACGACGCGCCCTCCAGGATGACGACCAGCAGGTCGTTCTGGCGCACGCTGGCCGGGTCCACCGGGCGGCCGTCCATGTCGAACACGCTGCGGCGGATGCTCAGCCCGTTCTCCACGGCTTCCGCCGGCTGGTCCGGCACGCCGGCCACGCTGACGACCTGATGCAGCGGCTCCGCCCCGACGTTCTTCACGGTGAGCGGTTCCCCCTCCACGCGGCGGTAGAAGGGCCGGTTGGCCTCCACCGGCTGGCCGGCAACCAGCAGCTTCACGGGGCCGGAGCGGTCGGCCAGCGCGCGCGCCGCCATCAGCAGCCACGCCTGCTCCTGCGTCGACGGGTTGGAAACGGCGGCATGCACCTTGACGAGGCGGTCGACCGCGGCGACCAGCTTGTCGCGCTCCACGGCACCGCTCTCCGCCATCAGCGTGACCACCGCCGCCTCGTCGCGCACGACGGAGCCGAAGTCGCGCAGGCTGGCCGCCACGACGCGGGCGTGGCTCAGCCCGTCGAACGCTTCCGACGCCCGCTTGCCCTCGCCCATCAAGGCCAGCGCCGCCGCCACCTGGGCGCGCGCCATGTCGGTCTGCAGCTTCGGCCAGAACGTTTCCTGGAAATAGCGCACCGCCGCCGCGTCCACCGCCTTGCCGCGGGCGAGCACATAGTGCGCGTAGGCGCGGCCCGGCAGTTCGTCGACGTCGAACCAGGTGTTGTCGATGACCTGACGCAGCCAATCCAGGCCCTTCTTGTAGGGCACGTCCGGCACCGTGTAGCCCGCCGTCTTGGCGCGGCCCAGCACGTCCATCACGAAGGACGACAGCCACAGGTCGGCGTCCCCCTTCGGAGACCACAGCGCGAAGGCGCCGTCCGGCCGCTGCATGGTCATCAGCCGGTCGAGTGAACGCTGCACCCGCACCCTCACCTGCTCCGGCGTCGCCAGACCCAGCGCGCCCGGCAGGTCGCCGCTCTGCAGGAGCGGCAGCACGCGGCCCGCCACCTGCTCGGCGCTGCCGTAGGGGTGGCGCTCCAGCGCCTGCAGCAGGTTCGGCACGTCGAATTCCGGCAGGGTGCCGAGCGACAGCGCCACCACCGCGGTCTCCGGCCGCAAGCCGGCGGCCGCATCGGGGGCGACGGTCACCTCCTTCTCCGGCGGCAACGGCGCCGCGGTGCGGCGCATGACGCGCGGCGCGTCGGCGCGCACCGCGAGGTCCCACTCATGGACTCGCTGGAAGCCGTCGGGGCCGCTCACCTCCAGGCGCACGGTGCCGAGGCCGACGCCGGTGCCCTCGAGCACACGGCCGACGCTGGCCCGCTTGCCGCGCGCCAGCCCCTTGACCGGGATGACGCCGTCGGCAAGCGCCACCGCGCCCTCGGCACTGAGCGTCAGGGTGTAGTCGCCGGCCGGACCGCTCAGGTTGTCGAGCGTCGCCATCACCTGAGCCTTGTCGCCGGGCGCCAGGAAGCGCGGCAAGGCCAGATCGGCGACCACGCTGTCGCGCACCAGCATCCGGGCCTGCGTGTGGCCCAGCTTGCCGCCGCTCCACGCCACCGCCATCAGGCGCAGCCGGCCGTTGAAGTCCGGCAGTTCCAGCGGGACGGACACCTTGCCGTCCGCCCCCACCGGCAGCACACCGGAGAACAGCGCCACCACGCGCGAGGTCTTTTGCGGCAACCCGCCGACCTGACGGACGCGCGGCGCCTCCCCGGCGCGCGGCCGGGTCCGTTCACCGTTCGCCGGATCGATCAGGCGGCCGAAGGAGTCGCGCATCTCCACCGCCGGGCGGCGCCGGCCCAGGTAGTGGTCGTTGGGGTCGGGCGCCGCGTGGTCGGTCAGCTGCAGCACGGCGTCATCCACCGCGGCCAGCGTCACGAAGGCGGGCTGCCCTTCCTCCACACCAGCCACGGTCACCTCGGCAGTGACGGTGCGCTGCGGCTCGCTCTCGGCCGGGGCGGACAGGGCGACGCCCAGCACGTGCGTGGCCGAATCGATGGCCAGCCACGACTGGCCGATGGCGCGCCGCGGCGGCCCCTTCTGCTGGGGGTCGGCGGCGCCGAAGGCGGTGGCCAGCACGTGAACGCCGCCGGTCCACGACGGATCGACGGGGATCTCCAGGAACGCGCCCTCCGGCCCGATGGACCGGGTCAGCGCCCTGCGCACCTTGCGGTCGGCGACGGCGATCAGCACCTCGCTCTCGTAGGGCGGCTTGACGTAGACCCAGGCCGTCTCGCCGCCGCGGTAGTTGGGCAGCATGACGGTAACGTCCACCTTGTCCGGCCGGTCGGCGGCCCCCGCCGTCACCCACCAGCCGGCGACGAAGCGCACGCTGGTGGCCACACCGGCCTTGGGATCGAACACCTCCAGCCGGTAGCGGCCGGCCTGCACCGGCTCCTCCACGGTGGCCGGCTTGTCGGCGGCGACCTGCAGGGTGCCGCCGGTCACGCGGCGGTCCTTCACCTTGACCTGATAGTCCCAGCGGCCGTTCGCCTCGTACCAGACGTAGTCGTGCTCCTCCTCGTACAGCTCGTAGGAGAGGTCGCCGCGCGCCACGGTGGTGCCGTCCGGGGCGACGGCGATGACGTCGAAGCCGGCGGTCGCCCCTTCCGGAACGCCGTCGCCGTCGAAGCGCGGGCGCACGCCGATGGCGAAGGGCTGGTGGCGCAGCGGCAGCACCAGTTCACGCTGCACCGGCCGCCCGCCGATGTCGAAGACGTTGGCGCGCAGCACGGCTTCCAGCGGCTTGGAGCTGTCCGGCGCCTTGGCCAGCGTCACCTCGGTCTCCACGCGGCCGGCGTCGTCGGTGGTGAAGCCCGGCAGCTCGCTGCGCACGGGCTGCAGCTCCTCCTGCGCCAAGCCGAAACGGTAGCCGGCATGGTCCGGGTACGGGTTGCCGGCGGCGCGCAGCGTGAGCGTCAGCTCGCCCGGCAGGTCGGCGGCCGGCGAACCGGTCAGGTAATGCGCGTCGATGGCCAGTTGCGCCTGCGCGCCGGCCGTCAGGTCCTTGCGGTCGCTGCGCATGGTCACGTCCAGGCGCGGCGGCACGAAGTCGTCGACCAGGAACTCGGCGCGGCCGACGGCCGGTCCCTCCGGCTCCAGATGGGCGGTGATGGTCCAGGCGCCGACATAGGCGTTGGCCGGCAGGGCGAATCGCGCCGTGCCGCCGCCGGCACCGGCGTCGGCTATGGTGCGGCGGTCGGCCTCGAACCCGTCGGGGCGCAGCAGCTTGACGGTCAGCGGCTTGCCGGGGATGGCGCGGGCGTCGGCGTCGCGCAGCAGCGCCGTCAGGTCGATCGCCTCGCCGGGGCGGTAGATGCCGCGCCCGGTGTAGAGATAGGCGTCCGCCGGCGGCCGCACGGCGGCTTCGGCGCCCGGCGCCGCCCCCGTGGTGGTCAGATCGAGGAAGCTGAAGTCGCCGGCCCCGCGGGCGGCGAACAGCGCCTGCGGCGCCTTCGGCCCGGTGCCGTGCAGCGCGGCGCCGTCGAAGCGGGCCAAACCGTCCTCGCCCGTCACCAGCTTGCCCAGTTCGGTGTTGTCGCGGGCCAGCAGGCGCAGTTCCACCCCGGCCGCCGGCTTGGCGGTGCCGATCGAGCGGGCGAACACCAGCAGCCCGTCCTCGCCGCGGATGGTGTTGAGGCCGAGGTCGGAGACGAGGAACCACTGCGTGGCCTTGGAATCCCAGCCGCCGGGCTTCAGCTCCCCGGCGCCGGCAACGGCGATGTAGACGCCGGGCTCCAGCTTGCCCAACACGGCGTCGATCGGGAAGGCGGTGACCACCGGCGCGTTGCGCACCGCCTCGACCGCCATCTCGCCCTTCCACACCTCCTGGCCGGCGCGGTCGACGATCTCGCCCACGTCGTAGTCGGACATCTGCTGGCTGACGCGGCCGAAGTAGATCTTCTCGACGAGGCTGCGGTCGACGATGCGCAGCACCTGGAGCCGGGCGCGCTCGACGTTGATGGTGCGCAGCGGCAGTCCCTCGGCCCCAACGCGCGGCAGGACGTAGCCGCCGCCGCGGAAGGCGAGGCTGGGCTTGCGGTTGGGCACCTCCACGTCGCGCCGCTCGTCCTGCGTCAGGCTTTTTCCGTCGTCGCCGGGCAGGCCCTGGCGCAGCAGGATCTCGTGCTTCTGCCCGTGCTGCAGCCCCTCGACGCACAGCGTCCTGTCGCGCGCCACGGCGGTCATGGCGGCCGGCGCGGGGGTCACGGCGACGTAGGCGCGGTAGTCGACGGCGCGCGTCTTCTCCAGCCGGGCGGTGAAGGTGAAGCAGGCCTGCGGCACCTCCCGCTCGGCCACCACCTCGACGGACGCCACGCCGAACGGCACCTCCGCCGTGGGCTGGGCCTGGGGAGCCGGGGCGGGTGCCGGTTGTGCCTGTGGTTGGGTGGGCGGAGCCTCGGCGGCCAGCGCGGGGACGCCCCCCGCCACGAGTACGGCAAAGACACGCGCCAAGGCACGCTGCATGACCAACTTGGGCTCCCGACCCTGAAGAGCGGCCGCCCGCGGGCCGGGCGACCGGAAACGACATGGACCGCGCGGTACTGGTCCGTTTGGCGGCGTTCGCGGACGAAGCGTTCGCCGCGTTCGATCCGGCCGCGCGCATCGGCGGCGGAGTATGCCGAACCGCCGAGCGTTTCGCCACGGCTTTACAGCGCATTCGGGTGCCCGGCATGACGAATTCAGGAGGCGAATTCCAGCTCGACGCGGCTGCCCTCGCCGGGGCGGCTGTCGATGCTCAGCCGGCCGCCGTGCGCCTCGATTAGCGCCTTGACGATGGCGAGCCCCAGTCCGTGCCCCTGCCCGACCCGCGCGGTCAGCGCCGAAACCTGGCCGAAGGGCACCATGGCCTGGCTCATCTGCTCCGCCGTCATGCCGATTCCGGTGTCGGAGACACGCAGAATGCACCGCCCTCCCCGCCCGCGCAGCGCCGCCACCACGATGCGCCCGCCTTCGGGCGTGAACTTCACGGCGTTGGACAGCAGGTTGACCAGCATCTGCCGCACCGCGCGCGGGTCGGCCGTCACGCGGGAGACGCCGGGGTGCACGGCCATGTCGATCTGCTGGTCCTTCAACTCGGCCTGCGGGCCGATGACGCGGATGGCCCACTCGACCGCCGCCGTCAGGTCCACCGGTTCGCACGCCAGCGCCACCTTGCCGGCCTGGAGGCTCGACAGGTCCAGGACGTCGTTGACCAGCATGAGGAGCTGCTGGCCGGACGCGTGGATGTCCTCGGCGTATTCGGCGTAGCGGTCGAGGGCGTCGGGGCCCAGCATCCGTCCCTTGATGACCTCGGAAAAGCCGATGATGGCGTTGAGCGGTGTGCGCAGTTCGTGGCTGACGCGGGCGAGGAAGTCCCGGTTGAGGCGGAGCGCGCCATGCAGCCGCTCGGCCGCGCGCCGCTGGGCCAGGATGAACACGGCGACGGCGATCGTCGTGGCCGTCAGCAGCACCGCCAGGACCAGCACGTTGCGCTGCAATCCGGTCACCGCCGCCTGGATGTCCTTGCGCGCGACGCCGATGGTGACGACCAGCGGGTAGCCCTCCAGCCGGCGGTAGGAATAGGCGCGCTCGATCCCGTCGGTCTGGAGCGGCTGCCAGAAACGCCCGGCCGGCGCGCGCGCCAGCTCTTCCCACACCTGGGCCCTGGGCAGCGCGCGGCCCAGCGCGGCGTCGCCGTCGGGCGAGCCGCGGGCGCGGATGACCTTGTCCAGGCCGATCAGCGACACCGAACCGTGCGGCCCGAAATTGGCGGTGCGGTACAGCGAGACGAAGGCGTGCGGGTCCACCGCCGCGACCACCACGCCGGCGAAGCGGCCGTCCGGCGCGCCCAGGCGCCGGCTCATGCGGATCAGCGGCCGCGCCACCACGTCGCCGGGGGCCGGCACGTCGATGAACAGCGCGTCGTCCCTGGATTCCGCATGCACCCGGAAGAACGGCCGGTCGGCCACGTTCAGCCGCGCGTCCGGCCGGGCGCTGACGTAGCGCGTGGTGCCGTCCGCGTCGATCAGTGACAGGTGATGGATGACGTCCCGGTCGAACAGCCCGGATTCCGCGAACTCGCTGGCTTCGCGCAGGCCACGCTCGCCGTATTCCCTGGCGAAGGAGCGCAGCGAGTTGTCGATGCTGCGCATGATGTGCGCGGTGCTCTGCTCGAAGCCGCGGATGGCGTTGTCGGCCGCGGCGAGCATCTCGCGTTCGTGGTTGTCCTCGATGGCGCGCGTGAACTGGGCGTAGCCCGCCCACACCGCCGTGATCACGACGGCGACGAGGAACAGCAGCCGGACGTGCAGCCTCCCCCTCATCGCCTCCACCCCGCTCTCCCGGCCGGCGCGGGCGCGGCGTTCGCGCCATGCACCCGTTTCCCCGAACTTTAAAGCAGAGTAATTAATAATCTTCCATAATACCGACGGACTAAGTCGTTAGCGCGCAACTATCGAACCGTCCTACAGTGTGTTCGTTCCGGTCATCCCCGGCCGAAACGGCGCTTCAGACGGTCCACGGCGGTGTCCAGGACCTCGTCCTTCTTGGAGAAGCAGAAGCGGATGCAGGTCGTGGGCGCGCTCTCGACGTGGAACGCGCTGACCGGGATCGCGGTCACCCCGGCCTCCTTGACCAGCCAGCGGCAGAACGCCTGGTCGTCGCCATCGAAGCCGAAGGCGCGGATGTCGGCCACCACGAAGTAGGTGCCGGCGCTGGGCAGCACCTCCAGCCCGGCCGCCTCCAGCCCGGCGGCCAGCCGGTCGCGCTTGGCCTGCATGGCCGACGCCAGCCCGGTGAAATAGCCGTCGTCCTTGTTCAGCCCGTACGCCACCGCCGCCTGCAGGTTGGGCGGCGTGGTGAAGGTGAGGAACTGGTGCGCCTTGGCGACCGGCTGCAGAAGCTGCGGGGCGGCCGTGACATAGCCCACCTTCCAGCCGGTCAGCGAGAAGGTCTTGCCGGCCGAACCGATCTTCAGACAGCGCTCGCGCATGCCCGGCAGCGTCATCAGCGGGATGTGCGGGCGGCCGTCGAAGACGATGTGCTCGTACACCTCGTCGCACACCACGTACGCGTCGAAGCGGCGCACGTACTCGGCCAGCAGGTCCAGCTCCGCCCGGTCGTAGACCTTGGCGGCGGGGTTGAGCGGGTCGTTGATGAGAACGAGCTTGGTCTTGTCCGAGAACGCGGCGTCCAGGTCGGCGCGGGTGAAGCCCCAGTCGGGCGCCGTCAGGTTGACGAAGCGCGGCACACCGCCGGCCAGCCGGACGATGGGCAGATAGCTGTCGTACATCGGCTGGAAGAGGACGACCTCGTCACCCGGATTGATCAGGCCCAGCAGGCAGGCGGTCAGCGCCTCGGTGGCGCCGGAGGTGACCATCACCTCCGTCTTCCAGTCCACGTCCAGGCCGTAGAACCGCCGGGCATGGCCGGCGAGCGCCTGGCGCAGCTCAGGCGTGCCCATCATGGAGGGGTACTGGTTCCATCCTTCCAGCAGCGCCTTGGAGGCCACTTCCAGCACGTCGGCCGGGCCGCGCTCGTCGGGGAAGCCCTGGCCCAGGTTGATGGCGCCGTGCTCCTCCGACAGGCGGGACATCACCTCGAAGATCGTCGTCCCGTAGCTCGACAGGATCGCGTTGCCAGCCTTCACCGCATGCCTCCCTTCCAACGGAAGGGCTGAGCATTGCCGTGAATTGGCGCGGATGTCCAGTGTGGGCGGTGGAGATCACCCCATCCGGCGCTGCCGACGCTCGCGCAGGTAGCCGCGGATCCGCTCGACGGGACGGAAGGCGCGCGGGTGGCGGCGCTTCATGCGGACGAACAGGCGCCGCGCGCCGGGCGAGTTGCGCATCAGGATGATCCCGCCGACCAGCGCCACCGGCAGGCCGCCCGGACCGGGCAGCGGGGCGAGCAGCAGGCCCAGGCCGATGATCGTCCAGCCCATGACGATGAGCACGAACTGGCGCGCGCGGCCGAACGACAGGGTCGTGGCGGTGACGGAACGGCGCATGGGAAACCCACTGTCCTCCTCGGGTGCGATCGGGAGGCATATGGGAAGGCGGGGCGTTGCCGCCCAGGGCTCCGTTCGGGTCAATGCACCGTTGGGGAGGCCCCTTCGGCGCGCGCGAGGTCCAGCCGGTGCAGAACCTCGCTCACCTCGTTGGGGGCGGGACGCCAGCCGAATTCGTGCTCGAGCTGGTCGCGCGCCGCCACGGCCCGCTCCGCCAGGGTGGCGCAGCCGGGGTGCACGCTGTTGCGGCAGCGCCGGTCGGCGCAGCTCTCCAGCATCAGGCGGATCATGCGGTCGCGCTTGGACGCGTCCACGAACCCGGAGGAATCGAAATAAAGTTTGGTGAAGGCCACTTCGGCGATGCGGGGCTGCTCGCCCTGTTCCGACACCATGACGGCCGAAACGAGGTCGACGCATTGACCGGCGAAGTCGGGAATCGGCGCCACACCGTCCTCGGCGCGGTCGTACTTCCGGCTGGGCAGTTCGACGAGCCGCCCTGACCTCTGCCGGACCAGGTAACGGCGCCACACGGGCATGTCCGCCTCCAGTCTGGTTTTCTCCAACCCAGGAAAAGCGTACACCATTCCGGGCCGCAATGGAATCGGGCTGGGGTTCCTAGTCGAAACCTCTTAACGCGCTGCGGGACGCCCAACACACAATGGCCAAACGGGAGGAGAGAGCATCATGCGACTGCTGCGCTACGGTTCGCCAGGCGGCGAACGGCCGGGACTGCTGGACGATGACGGTACCATTCGTGACCTTTCGGGGGTCATAGCCGACCTCGGCCCGGCCGCCCTGTCGGACGAGACGCTGGCGCGGCTTCGCCGACTGGACCCGCAGCGCCTGCCGGCGGTGCCGGACGGCGTGCGCCTGGGGCCGTGCGTCGCGGGCACGTCGAAGGTCGTGTGCGTCGGCCTGAATTACCGGGCGCACGCCGCGGAATCCGGCATGGAGCCGCCGCGCGAGCCGGTGCTGTTCATGAAGGCCACGACGTCCATCAGCGGCCCCGACGACCCCGTCGTGATCCCCAAAGGGGCCACCAAGATGGACTGGGAGGTCGAACTGGGCGTGGTGATCGGCAAGACCGCCCGGTATGTCGATCCGGCGGACGCGCTGGACCACGTGGCCGGCTACTGCGTCGTCAACGACGTGTCCGAGCGCGCCTTCCAGCTTGAGAGCACCGGGCAGTGGCTGAAGGGCAAGAGCGCGGACAGCTTCTGCCCGCTCGGTCCCTGGCTGGTGACCCGCGACGCGGTGCCGGACCCGCAGGCCCTTCGCCTGTGGCTGGAGGTGGACGGCAAGCGCTGGCAGGACAGCACGACGGCCGACATGATCTTCGGCGTGGCCGACGTGATCGCCTACATCAGCCGCTTCATGACGCTGCTGCCCGGCGACGTCATCGCCACCGGCACGCCCCAGGGCGTCGCCATGGGCCAGAAGCCGCAGCCCTGGCTGCGGCCCGGCCAGACCATGCGCCTGGGCATCGACGGCCTGGGCGAACAGCGCCAGACCGCGCGGGCGTGGGAGGGGTAAGGGCGCTCAGCCGTCCGGCAGGCCGTCCAGCGGGTTGACGTACGCCACGCCCATCGGGGCGACGTGGCGTACGTTCTCCGTCAGCACGGCCACGCCGCTCACGTCGGCGGTGGCGGCGATCAGGGCGTCTTCGCTGCCGACCTCGATGCCGCCGGCCTGGGCGCGGGCGAGAAGATGGCCGGCCCGGACGGCGAGGCGGCATCGACCTCCGATCGATCCGGGATGCAGGGGCCTTGCGGCCCCTGCCCTTCCGTCATTCCGCCGCCAGCGCGGGTTCGGCCGGCGGGGTCCAGCGCAGCACCGGCTTGCGGGCGGCGGCCGTCTCGTCCAGGCGACGGCGCGGCGTGAGCCGCGGGGCGCCCTGGAAATAGGCCACGTCGCCCGACACCGCGCGCTGGGCCAGCGCCCGCAGCGCGTCAACGAACTGGTCGATGCCGGCCTTGGACTCGGTCTCGGTCGGCTCGATCAGCAAAGCGCCGTGGACGACCAGCGGGAAGTACATGGTCATCGGGTGGAAACCCTCGTCGATCAGCGCCTTGGCGAGGTCCAGCGTGGTGACGCCGCTGCCCTTCAGGAAGCGGTCGTCGAACAGGCACTCGTGCATGCACGGTCCCTCGAACGACGGCGTCATCACGTCCTTCAGGCGCGCCATCACGTAGTTGGCGTTCAGCACCGCGTCGCCCGCCGCCTGCCACAGCCCGTCCGCGCCGTGGCTGAGGATGTAGGCGAGCGCGCGGATGAACATGCCCATCTGCCCGTGGAACGCCTTCATGCGGCCGAACGCGGTGGAGCCATTCGCGTCCTCCACCAGACGGAAGCCGCCCGCGTCGTGCACCACGTAGGGCACCGGCACGAAGGGCGCCAGCGCGTCCGAGAACACCACCGGCCCCGACCCCGGCCCACCGCCGCCGTGCGGCGTGGAAAAGGTCTTGTGCAGGTTGATGTGCATGGCGTCGATGCCGAGGTCGGCCGGCTTCACCCGCCCGACGATGGCGTTGAAGTTGGCGCCGTCGCAGTAGAAGTAGCCGCCGGCCTCGTGCACCGCGTCGGCGATGGCGCGCACGTCGCGCTCGAACAGGCCGCAGGTGTTGGGGTTGGTCAGCATGATGCCGGCCACGTCCGGCCCCAGCTTGGCCTTCATGGCGTCCAGGTCGACGCGGCCCTCGGGCGTCGCCGGGATCGGGTCCACGGTGAAGCCCAGCGCCGCGGCGGTCGCCGGGTTGGTGCCGTGGGCGCTCTCCGGCACCAGAACGCGCGTGCGCCCGGCCTCGCCGCGATGCTCCAGCGCGGCGCGGATCGCCATCATGCCGGCCATCTCGCCATGCGCGCCGGCCGCCGGGGCCAGCGTGACCGCCGGCATGCCGGTCAGCGTCTTCAGCCAGTGCGCCAGCGCGTCCATCAGCTCCAGCGCCCCCTGCACCGTGCTGACGGGCTGGAGCGGGTGTACGTCGGCGAAGCCGGCCAGCCGGGCCGCCTTTTCATTCAGACGCGGGTTGTGCTTCATGGTGCAGGAGCCGAGCGGGTAGAGCCCGGTGTCGATCGAATAGTTCTTCTGCGACAGCCGCGTGTAGTGGCGGACCACCTGCGGCTCGGCCAGACCCGGCAGGCCGATGCGGGTGCGCGGCTTGACGGAGCCGAGGCGCAGGTTCATCGCCGGCACCTCCGGCAGATCGACGCCGCAGCGGCCGGGGCTGTCCTGTTCAAAGATCAGCGGCTCCTCGATCTGCAGGCCGCGGTTGCCGGTGACGGTGTCGGGCACGGCGCTGTCGGCGCTGCCGGTCCCGGTGGGGCGTCCCTGGGAATTCATGCTCATGCTCAGAGAACCTCGGCCAGCGCCTTGGTCAGCGCGTCCATGTCGGAATCGGTGTTGGTCTCGGTGGCGGCCAGGATCAGGTGCTCCGGCAGCTCGCCCGCAAACAGGCGCGAGGCCGGCACGCCGCCGAGGATGCGGCGCTTCGCCAGTTCCTCCACCACCTCCGCGGCGTCGCGCGGCAGCGTCACTGTGAACTCGTTGAAGAAGGCGTCGTTCAGCACCTCCACCCCCTTCACCCCCGACAGCCGGTCGGCGAGCTGCACGGCCTTCGCGTGGTTGAGGCGGGCCAGGTTGGTGAAGCCCTCCTCGCCCAGCAGGCTGAGGTGGATGGAGAAGGCCAGCGCGCACAGGCCGGCGTTGGTGCAGATGTTCGAGGTCGCCTTCTCGCGGCGGATGTGCTGCTCGCGCGTCGACAGCGTCAGCACGAAGCCGCGCCGCCCGTCGGCGTCCACCGTCTGGCCGCACAGGCGGCCGGGCATCTGGCGGACGTACTTCTCCTTGACAGCGAACAGGCCGACGTAGGGGCCGCCGAAGCTCAGCGCGTTGCCGAGCGACTGCCCCTCGGCCGCCACGATGTCCGCCCCCATCTCGCCCGGCGGGGTGAGCAGGCCCAGCGACAGCGCCTCCGTCACCACGACGATCAGCAGCGCCCCCTTGGCCTGGCACATCCGGGCCAGCGCCGTGTAGTCGCGCACGTGGCCGAAGACGTCGGGGTTCTGCACGACGACGCAGGCGGTGTCGGCATCCACCTGCGCCATCAGGTCCTCGCCGCCCTTGGGCGCGGCGGGCATCGCCACCACGTCGAAGCCGATGAAGTGCGCGTCGGTCTTCGTGGTGTCGCGGTAGTGCGGGTGCAGGCCGCCGGACAGCACGGCCTTCTTCCGCCGCGTGATGCGGTTGGCCATCATCACGGCCTCCGCGCACGCCGTGGCGCCGTCGTACATGGAGGCGTTGGCGACGTCCATGCCGGTCAGCAGCGCCACCTGCGTCTGGAACTCGAACAGGACCTGCAGCGTGCCCTGGCTGATTTCCGGCTGGTAGGGGGTGTAGGCGGTGAGGAACTCGCCGCGCTGCACCATGTGGTCCACCGTCGCCGGCACGTGGTGGCGGTAGGCGCCGGCACCCAGGAAGCTGGGCACGCTGCCGGCCGGGATGTTCCTGCCGGCCATCGCGGCGAGCTGGCGTTCGACCTCCAGCTCGCCCGCGTGGTTCGGCAGCCCCTCCACGGGGCCGGAGCGGCGCGCCGCCGACGGCACGTCGCGGAACAGATCCTCCACCGACGACACGCCGACGGCGGCCAGCATGGCGTGCCGGTCGGCCTCGGTCAGGGGCAGGTAACGCATTACTGAAGTCCTTCCACGTAATCCTTGTACGCCGCCGCGTCCATCAGCCCGTCCAGCTCGGCCGGGTTGGAGAGGCGCATCCTGAAGAACCAGCCGTCGGTCTCGGCGCCGCTGTTCACCTTGGCGGGCTCGCCCTCCAGGTCGGCGTTCACCTCGGTCACCTCGCCCGAGGCCGGGGCGAAGACCTCGCTCGCCGCCTTGACGGACTCGACGACGGCCGCCTCCTTGCCCTGCGCCAGCGTGCGGCCGACGTCCGGCAACTCGACGAAGACGACGTCGCCCAGCTGGTGCTGCGCGTAGTCCGACACGCCGACGGTGGCGGTGTCGCCTTCGACGCGGATCCACTCGTGGTCCTTGGTGTACTTGACGGTCATGATGCGTGCTCCCCTGTTCCTCGTTAACCCCGGTAATACCGCTGCGGCACGAACGGCATGGCCGCGACCCTGGCGGCCAGCGGCTTGCCGCGCACCATGAGCGTCAGCGGCGTGTCCACCGCCGCCCGCCCGATGTCGACGTAACCCATGGCGACCGGCCCGTTCGCGGTCGGGCCGAAGCCGCCGCTGGTGATCTCGCCCAGGCGGTTGCCGGCCTCGTCCACGATCTCCGTGTGCTCGCGCGCGGGCTGGCGCCCGTCCGGACGGATGCCGACGCGGCGGCGTTGGGCGCCGTTTTGCAGTTGGCCCAGCACGATGTCGGCGCCGGGGAAGCCGCCTTCGGCGCGGCGGCGCTTCGGCAGCGCCCATTCCAACGCCGCCTCGACCGGCGTCGTCGTCTCGTCGATGTCGTGGCCGTACAGGCACAGGCCCGCCTCCAGGCGCAGCGAGTCGCGCGCCCCCAGGCCGACCGGCTCGACCTCCGGCTCGGCCAGCAGGGCGCGGGCGATGGCCTCGGCGTCCGCCTTGTCGCAGGAGATCTCGTAGCCGTCCTCGCCGGTGTAGCCCGACCGCGTCAGCACCACCGGGACACCGTTGAAGGTGGCCGGAAGGTAGCTCATGAACTTCATGTCGGCCGCCTCGGGCACGAAGCGCGCCAGCACGCCCGCCGCGTCGGGGCCCTGCAGCGCCATCAGCGCCAGGTCGTCCAGCAGCTCCACCTCGGCCCGGCCCTTCAGCCGCTCGGTCAAGTGGGCGACGTCGTGCTCCTTGCGGGCGGCGTTGACGACCAGGAACAGGTGGTCCCCGGCGTTGGTCACCATCAGGTCGTCGAGGATGCCGCCAGTCTCGTTGAGGAACAGGGTGTAGCGCATGCGCCGCTCGCCCAGCCCCTTGATGTCGCCCGGCACCAGCGTCTCCAGCGCGGCGGCCGCGTCGTCGCCGGTCAGGCGCACCTGCCCCATGTGCGACACGTCGAACAGGCCGGCGCGGGCGCGGGTGTGCTGGTGTTCCTTGAGGATGCCGGCCGGGTACTGCACCGGCATGTCGTAGCCGGCGAAGGGCACCATCTTGCCGCCCAGTTCCACGTGCAGGGCGTGCAGCGGCGTCTTCTTCAGGGATTCGGGCGAGTCTGTTCCGGGCGATTGGGTCACACGGGTCCTCCGACATGGGTGCGCACCCGCGCGGGAATGCGCGGATACAGCCCCCTCTGTCTTGGACCTGAGAGATTCACCGGCCCCGCACATGTGTGCGAAGCGGCTTACTCCTTCGGTGAGGCGCCGTCCCGCCATCATTCTGATCGGGGGCGCCGCCTGCTTTCCAGAGTGCCTTTCCCTGCGGTCCGTTTGCCTGAGAGTTTCCGGGGGCGGTTGCTCCTTCGGCGCCGCCTGCCAGCACCTGTCGGCGCTGCGGCGATCTCTCCCGCGAGGGGTCGTCGGCGTATGCCGCTAACCTACGGCGCGCCGGAGGAATGTCAATGCGAGAACGACAGGCGCCCGCACGTCACGGGCGCCCCTTCCTCATCACTTGATGTCCAGATGGCTGCCGTCGCAGAAGGGTGGCTTCTTCGTCTGCTTGCAGCCGCAGAAGCGGCCCTTCATGTCCTTGGTGGGGGTGAAGGACATGGGCTCGATGCCGGTGCCGGCGTGGCTGCCGTCGCAGAAGGGCTGCGCGGCGCTGCGGCCGCAGCGGCACCACCAGTAGGTCTCGCCCGCCTTCAGCGCGATGACCAAGGGTCCCTTGTGGGCCACCACCGGCTCAGCCATCGCGCCCTCCCCCGTCGGTTTTACCGCTTCATCTGGGAGCGATTGTAGGCCAATTGCTCGGGAGTCAACTGGAAGCCCACCAGAACCTGCCAGTCCTTGGCGTTGGCCTCGCGCGGCAGCGGGATCGTCGGCGTCACCTCCTCCTTGTTGGCGGCGCGCGGCTGGCCGGCGGGAAAGTCGATGGTGCTCTCGAACTCGGTCTTGGCGGCGGGCTGCGCGGCGTTCGGCGGGGTCACCGCGACGAAGTAGCGGTAGCTGGCCTGGTTGCCCTGCAGCGCCGGCCCGCGCTCGGCGACCACGTAGAGGCTGAGGTTCACCGTGACGCCGTCGCTGGTGTAGTCGCAGTTGCCGCTGTAGTCGCTCAGCGCCGCGCGCGTGACCACGTCGCTGCCGTCGCGCCCGCCGGCGCGGAACTGCGTCACCTCCGCCAGATCGCGGACGATCGACACCTTCGGGCACGCCAGCGCCGCCTCGCCGGGCTTCGGCTGGCCCGAACAGCCGGCGAGCGCCAGCAGGCCGGCAATCGCCAGCAGGCTTTTCCGGACGGGGGTTCCTATATTACGGTCGCGGCGGTCCATGCGTCTGGCCTGCTCTTGTTCGGTGTGATCGGGAGCGGACTTTAGAGAAGCGGGCCGCACCGCACAAGACCGCCAACCACCGCACGCAACCCGGGACCCTCCATGTCGAAGACGCCCCTCACCATCCTGCTCGCGGCCCCGCGCGGCTTCTGCGCCGGCGTCGACCGGGCGATCCAGATCGTCGAGGTGGCGCTGGAGCGCTTCGGCCCGCCGGTCTACGTGCGGCACGAGATCGTGCACAACCGCTTCGTGGTGCAGAGCCTGGAGGCCAAGGGCGCCGTCTTCGTGGACGAGCTGACCCAGGTGCCGGACGGCGTGCCGGTGGTGTTCTCCGCCCACGGCGTGCCCAAGGCGGTGCCGGCCGAGGCCGAGCGGCGCGGCCTGTTCTACCTGGACGCCACCTGCCCGCTGGTCAGCAAGGTGCACCGCGAGGCCGAGCGCCACCATACGGAGGGCCGGCAGGTGATCCTGATCGGCCACGCCGGCCACCCGGAGGTGGTCGGCACCATGGGCCAGTTGCCAGACGGCGCCGTCCTGCTGGTGGAGACGGTGGAGGACGTGGCCCGCATCGCGGTCGCCGACCCCGGCAACCTCGCCTTCGCCACCCAGACCACCCTGTCGGTGGACGAGACGGCCGGCATCCTCGCCGCCCTGCAGGCGCGCTTCCCCGCCATCGCCGGCCCGCGCAAGGAGGACATCTGCTACGCCACCACCAACCGCCAGCAGGCGGTGAAGGCGATCGCGCCGCAGGTGGACGCGTTGCTGGTGCTGGGCGCCCCCAACTCCTCCAACTCCAAGCGGCTGGTCGAGGTGGCGAAGGGGGCCGGCTGCACGCGCGCCCAACTGGTGCAGCGCGCCGTGGACATCGACTGGACGGCTCTCTCCGACGTGCGCCGGCTGGGCATCACCGCCGGCGCCTCGGCCCCCGAGGTGCTGGTCGAGGAGGTGATCGACGCCGCGCGCGAGCGGTTCGACGTGACGGTGGAGCAGGTGCGCACCGCCACCGAGGACGTGGTGTTCAAGCTGCCCAAGGCGCTGACCGACGGCCCGGCCCCTTCACAGGACAAGGTGGCGAACGCATGACGCAAGGGCGTGGCGTTCTGACCCACACGCTCCGCCGCAGACGTTCAAACATTGACCGGCGCGCCGAATCCCGGTAAGGCGCTGGCCCCATGGCCGTCTACACCGAAGTCTCCGACGAAGAGCTGAACAGTTTCGTCGCCCAGTACGATCTGGGCGGCCTGCTGTCGTGCAAGGGCATCGCGGAGGGGGTGGAGAACTCCAACTTCCTGCTGGTGACGGAGCGCGGCCCCTATATCCTGACCCTGTACGAGAAGCGCACGAAGCGCGAGGACCTGCCGTTCTTCCTGGGCCTGATGGAGCACCTGTCGGAGCACGGGGTGGACTGCCCCCTGCCCGTGCACGGCACCGACGGCGTGGCCCTGCGCGAGCTGTGCGGCCGGCCGGCGGTCATCGTCACCTTCCTCAAGGGCATGTGGCCGCGGCGCATCACGGCGACGCACTGCGCACAACTGGGCGAGGCGCTGGCGCGGCTGCATCTGGCCGGGAACGGCTTCACCATGCGGCGGGAGAACGCGCTGTCGCTGGCCGGCTGGCTGGACCTGTTCGACAAGTGCCGGGGCCGCGCGGACGAGGTGCAGCCCGGTCTGGCCGCGATGCTCGGCGCCGAGGTGGAATGGCTGCGCGCCAACTGGCCGGACGGCCTGCCGGCCGGCGTCATCCACGCCGACCTGTTCCCCGACAACGTCTTCTTCCAGGGCGAGACGCTGACCGGGCTCATCGACTTCTACTTCGCCTGCAACGACTTCCTCGCCTACGACGTGGCGATCTGCCTGAACGCGTGGTGCTTCGAGCCGGACGGCGCCTTCAACGCCACCAAGGCGCGGCTCCTGCTGTCGAACTACCAGAAGGTCCGGCCGCTGTCGGCGGCGGAACTGGCGGCCCTGCCGCTGCTGGCGCGCGGCAGCGCGGTGCGCTTCCTGCTGACCCGCCTGTACGACTGGCTGAACCACCCGCCGGGCGCCTTCGTGCAGCCGAAGGACCCGCTGGAATACCTGCGCAAGCTGCGCTTCCACCAGGGCGTCAAGAGCGTGGGCGAGTACGGCCTATGAGCGACGCGGGCGACGCCCTGAAGGCGGTCGACATCTTCACCGACGGGGCGTGCAGCGGCAACCCCGGCCCCGGCGGCTGGGGAGCCATCCTGCGCTTCGGCACGGTGGAGAAGGAGCTGTGCGGCGGCGAGCCGGCCACCACCAACAACCGCATGGAGCTGATGGCCGCCATCCAGGCGCTGGAGGCGCTGAAGCGGCCGGTCAAGGTGCGGCTCTACACCGACAGCGAGTACGTGAAGAACGGCATCACCAAGTGGATCCACGGCTGGAAGGCCAAGGGCTGGATGACCGCCGACCGCAAGCCGGTGAAGAACGTGGACCTGTGGCAGCGCCTGGACGCCGCCAAGCAGCAGCACGAGATCGAGTTCCACTGGGTGCGCGGCCACGCCGGCCACCCCGAGAACGAGCGCGCCGACGCGCTGGCGCGGCAAGGTCTGGCCGAGGCGCGCCAGCGTCCCTGACGGCGCATGGGCCCATGCGTCCGCGCCGCTTGTCCGCTGGGGCCACCCACCGATAGATTGCTGACCGAACCAACGACAAGAAGTCTGTCAGGGAGGTCCGCATGTATCCCCATTTGCGCGACGAAACGCGTTGGGTGACGCCCGAGGTGCTGGCGCACCAGGCCCGCGCGCGCGGCGGCGCGCCGTTCGTCACCATGGTCGACGGCGACACGCTCACCTACGCGCAGGCCGAGGCCGACGCGGCGCGGGTGGCCGGGTTTCTCGCCGATCTGGGCGTGAAGCCGGGCGACACCGTGGCGGTGCTGCTGCCCAACGGACTGGACTTCGTGCGGCTGTGGCTGGGCCTGGGCCGGCTGGGCGCCGTCATGGTGGCGCTCAACCTCGACCTCAAGGGCGCCTTCCTGGAGCACCAGTTGCAGAACTGCGCGGCGGCGCTGGCCGTCACCACGGCCCCGCTGGCCGAACGCTTCACGGAGATCGCCCCGCGTCTCACGGCGCTGAAGACGCTGATCACCGTGGGCGACGGGGCGAAGGCCGAACCCTTTCAGGGCGTGGCGTTCGACGGCTGGCGCGGCGCCGATCCCTACGACGGGCCGCTGCCGCTGGCCGGCGACACGGCGTGCATCATGTACACCTCCGGCACCACCGGCCCGTCGAAGGGCGTGCTGATGCCGCACGGGCACGGCTTCATGTTCGGCCTGGGCAGCATCGACAACTACGCGATGACGCAGGCCGACCGCTTCTACATCTGCCTGCCGCTGTTCCACGCCAACGCGCTGTACATGCAACTCTTCGCCACGATGATCGCCGGCGCCTCGGCGGTGCTGCGCGAGCGGTTCAGCGCGTCCGCCTGGATCGACGACATCCGGCGGTACGGCTGCACGGTGACCAATTCGCTGGGCGCCATCACCGCCTTCGTGGTCGCCACCCCGCCCCGCCCGGACGACCGCGACCACACTCTCCGCGTCGTCGGCGCCGCTCCCAACCCGGCCGCGACCGAGATCGAGATGCGCGAGCGCTTCGGCATTCCCGACGTGCTCAGCCTCTACGGCATGACGGAGGTCAACATCCCGCTGTACGGCGAGTTGGGCGTGGCGCGCCCCGGCACCTGCGGGCGGCTGTACGACCGCTACTTCAAGGTGGAGGTGCGCGATCCGGTCACCGACGTGCCGGTGCCCACCGGGTCCATCGGCGAGATCATGGTGCGCCCCAAGGCCGCCTTCGGCTTCATGACCGGCTACCACCGCATGCCGGAAAAGACGGTGGAGGCGTGGCGGAACCTGTGGTTCCACACCGGCGACGCCGGCTTCGTCGACGACGAGGGCTATTTCCACTTCGTCGACCGCATCAAGGACTGCATCCGCCGGCGCGGCGAGAACGTGTCGTCCTATGAGGTGGAAACCACCATCGCCCGCCTGGACGGCGTGGCCGAGGTGGCAGCCTTCGCCGTGCCGTCCGGCCTGAAGGACCAGGAGGACGAGATCATGCTGGCCGTGGTGCCGATGCCCGGCGCGCGCATCGCCCCGGACGCCATCGCCGGACACGCGGCCAAGGAGTTGCCGCGCTACGCCCAGCCGCGCTTCATCGAAATCGTCGAGGCGCTGCCCAAGACCCCCACCGCCAAGGTGCAGAAGGCCAAGCTGCGCGAACGCGGCGTGACCGGCGCGACCTGGGACCGGCAGAAGACGGGATCATGAATCGTGGGTTGGGCCGCGCCGATGCGCGGCCCAACCGCGAAAACCCTACAGCTTGCCGAGCACCGTCTCGGCCGAGGAGACCTCGAACTGGCCCGGCGCCTCGACGGCGAGGTCGGTGACCTTGCCGTCCTCGGCGATCAGGGCGAAGCGCTGGCCGCGGGTGCCCAGGCCGTAGCCCGAACCGTCCATGGTCAGCCCCATGGCGCTGGTGAGCGCGGCGTTGCCGTCCGGCAGCATCAGCACCTTGCCGTCCACGCCGTACTTCTCGCCCCAGGCCCTCATCACGAAGGGATCGTTGACGGCGAGGCAGACGATGGTGTCGACGCCCTTGGCCTTGATGGCCTCGGCCTGCTGGACGAAGCCCGGCAGGTGCTTGGCCGAGCAGGTGGGCGTGAAGGCGCCGGGCAGCGAGAACAAAACCACCTTCTTGCCCTTGAAGATCTCGTCGGTGGTGATCTCCTGCATGCCGTTGTCGGTCAGGTGCTTGAGCGTGACCGAGGGGATGGCGTTGCCGACCTTGAGCGTCATGGTTGTGTCTCTCCCTGGGAAATATCGATTGTGTCCCTGAACCGGTTCTAACCGCGCCGCCGGATGCCCGCAAGCCCGACGGAGGCCGGTCCGGTGCAGTAATCAGGGGCGCTTGCCGGCTTTGTCCAGGGCGTCCAGCACGGCGCCGGACGTGAGAAGCTCCGGCAGCGCGATGCCGTCCGGCGCGCCGGGACCGTAGACGATGTTGAAGGGGATGCCGTAGCGGCCGTGCGCGGCAAGGTAGGCGGCGATGCGCTCGTCCGGCCGCGTCCAGTCCGCGCGCATGGCGACGACGTCGCCGTCCAGGCGCTTGGCGACCTCGCCACGGTTCATCACCAGCTTCTTGTTGGCCTGGCAGGTGATGCACCAGTCGGCGGTGACGTCGACGAACACGGTGCGCCCGTCCGCCACGAGCGTGCCGATCGCCGCCTCGTCGAACGGCTTCCAGGAGGTCGCGACGACCGGGGCGGCATCGGCACCGCCGCCGAACTGCACGGGTACGATGAAGGCGGCCAGCGCGAGCAGCCCGGCGAACGCCGGCCCGGCCCAGCGCATGCCGGCCGCCAGCCGCCGGCCGAGCCAGAGCGCCAGCACCAGCGCCGCCATCAGCGCGGCGACGAGGCCGGCCACCGCCTCCCCCGCCTGCACGGCCATGACGCTGAGCAGCCAGACGCCGGTCAGCGCCAACGCGGCGCCGAGCACACGGCGCAGCGCCACCATCCAGCGCCCCGGCCGCGGCAGGTGCCGGGCCACCGACGGGAAGGCCGCCACCAGCAGGTACGGCAGCGCCAGCCCAACGCCCAGCGCCGTGAAGATGGCGAACACCTCCAGCGGCCCGTTGGCCAGCGCGAAGCCGACGGCGGTGCCGAGGAACGGCGCCGAGCATGGCGTCGCCAGCAGCGTGGCGAAGGCGCCGGTGGCGAACTGCCCACCGTAGCCGTGCCCCTCCGTCCCGCCCGCCGTGTCGGCCAGGAAGCGCGGCAGCGGGATCTCGAACAGGCCCCACAGGTTGGCGGCGAACAGCGTGACCAGCACCACCATGAAGACGAGGAACAGCGGCTGCTGGAACTGGATGCCCCACCCCACCGCCGCGCCCGCCGCCTTCAGCCCCACCATGGCGCCGGCCAGCACCAGGAAGGAGGCGAGGATGCCCGCCGCCGAGGCCAGGAAGCCAGCCCGCACCCGGTGCCGCGGCGAATCGCTGTGCGCCACCACGGACAGCATCTTCAGCGACAGCACCGGCAGCACACAGGGCATCAGGTTGAGGATCAGCCCGCCGAGCAGCGCCACCGCCAGCATCGCCGGCAGGGTCGCCGGCAGGGTCGCCACCGGGGCCAGCGCGCTGCCGCCGGCGGGACGGACGGCGCCGGCCTCCATCGGGCGCTGCGCTTCCATGGCGCGTGCGCCGTCCACCAGGGTCAGGGTCGCCGCACGGCCGGTCAGCGGCGGATCGATCGCGGCCTCCGCCGCCTCCAGCCGCAGGACGGCGGTGCGGCCACCGTCGGTGAGGCGCACCGTCGGGGCCTTGAAGATCACCGGCGGGTCGGTCTCGACGAACAGGTCCGGATTGGCGAAGGGCTCGCGCGCCGCCGCCTCCACCTCCAGCACCACGCCCTGCGTGCGCACGGCGCGGATCTCCAGGCCGGCGGCGCGGCCGTCGTCGGGCACGGTGTTCCGGGCGCGCGAGACGGCGTTGGCCTCCGGCCCCGGCGCGGCCGGGCCGGCCGGCAGCGACAGCGCCACGTCCACGCGCTGCGGCACGCAGATCTCCGAGCACACCAGCAGGTCGAGCCCGGCCTTCAGCTCCATCGGCTTGCCCGGCTCCGCCGGCACGGCGTTGACCGGGAACGTCACCGCGCCGTCGTAGCCGATCGTCTCGATCCCCAGCAGGGTCATGCGATGCGGCGCCGGGTAGGACAGCTCGGCATCCTTCAGGTTGGTGGAGCCGGTCCATTCCACGCGCGGCGGCAGCCCGGCGTCGCCGGGGGAGCGCCAGTAGGTCTTCCACCCCTTGTCCAGCCGCACCTCCAGCGCCAGAGGCACGCCGGCGAGGTCGCCAACCCCCTCCACCGCGGACATCAGGCGCGCCTCGACCGGCCCGCCGCGCACCACAGGTCCCGATGCCGCAAGGGCCGCGCCGGACACGAGGACGGAAACCCACGCCAGCAGGCCCGTCAGCAAGGGAGAGGCAAACCTTTTCATCGCTTCACGTGTTGTCACATCAGTAAGGAAACGGTGACGGGCCGCCGCTATAATCCGTGACAAGCCGTGGCCCGTGCTGTCACACTTGCCTTACGGCGGCCGCGGGGTCCGGATAATACCGGACTTTCCGCCAAGGAAAGAAGGATAACCGCCCATGCCGCTCGTGACCAAGTCCCCTGAGTACCTGACCGGACAGTTGCTCATCGCGATGCCCGGCATGATGGATCCGCGCTTCCAGCGCACGGTCATCTATATGTGCGCTCACAACGAAGACGGCGCCATGGGGCTGGTCGTAAATAAATTGTTCGGCTCCATCACCTTCCACGACCTGCTGGAGCAGCTCGGCCTGGAGGACGTCAAGGGGGCGGCCAACATGCCCGTGCACTACGGCGGGCCGGTCGAATCGGGGCGGGGTTTCGTGCTGCACTCCACCGACTACGTGCGCGACGGCACGCTGATGGTGGACGACGACGTGGCGTTGACCGCCACCATCGACATCCTGCGCGCCATCGCCGAGGACCGCGGGCCCAGGCAGTCGATCCTGCTGCTGGGTTATGCCGGCTGGGGTCCCGGCCAGCTCGACCAGGAGATCCAGCAGAACGGCTGGCTGACCGCGCCGTGCGACGACAAGCTGCTGTTCGACAAGGACCTGGACGCCAAGTGGGAGCGCTCCATCGCCACCCTGGGCGTCAGCCTCTCCATGCTCTCCGGCGAGGCCGGCCACGCGTGACGCGGGTGCATCCCCTTGCACACGATCGCGTGTCGGTGGTATTGTCGGAACTGAGATCGCGGCCGGAGGCGTCATGGATCCCGAACTGAAGTCCATGCTGACGTTGCTGCTCGACAAGGTCGAGCGCATCGAGGCCAGCAACGCGCGCCTGGAAGCGACGACGGCACGCCTGGAAGCCACGACGGAACGCCTGGAAGCCACGACGGAACGCCTCGACGCCAGGACAGAACGCCTGGAAGATGAACAGCGTCAGATCAAGGAAATGATCGGCGTCGTCCGCCTGAAGGAGATCGGCCGCCTGGACGGCCGCATCGACCAGCTCGCCATGGACGTGGCGCTGGGGCGCAAGCCGGACGCCGCCTGACGGCCTTATCCGCCGAGCCGTCGTAGGTTGGGTTTGAACCCAACACCCCCGCACCGCGAAGGCGTTGGGTTTGCGCTGACGCTTAACCCAACCTACCGTACACGCGCCATTCCCTACGCCGTCTGCGCGGCCTGGAGGGCGACGCCGCGGGCTTGCATGAACTCGGCGCAGCGGTCCACGAGCTGGCTGCCGACGTACACCGCCCAGCCGCTCTGGAAGCCGGCTGGCTCGTAGCGCAGGTCGATGCGCCGGGCGCCGGTCCGCAGCGAATAGTGAAGGGTGGTTTCTTGCGTCCAAACGGGCTTTTCGGTCATGTTCGCACCAATCGCGTCGTTCGTTTGTTTCCCGGATGGTGGCCCGAAGAGGTTAAACGTTGCTTAAGGTTACAAAGCCACCGATTGGGGAAAAGGTATTAGACGCCGGCCGTCCGCGCTGTTAACCACGCCACTCCTCGCGCAGGATCGCGTACAGCACGTGGTCGCGCCACGCGCCGTCGATGCGCAGGTAGCCGCGGGCATAGCCCTCGTGCGTGAAGCCCACCTTCTCCAGAAGGCCGCGGCTCGCCTCGTTGGTGGGCAGGCAGGCGGCCTCGACGCGGTGCAGGCCCAACTGCCCGAAGGCGAAATCCAGCACCAGCCGCGTGGCGCCGGAAACGTAGCCGCGCCGCGCGTGGGGTTGCCCGACCCAATAGCCCAGCGTCGCCATCTGGGCCACGCCACGCCGCACGTTGGACAGGCCCAGCCCGCCCACCAGCGCGTCGCTGCCGCGGTCGAAGACCAGGAAGCTGTACGCCTCGTCGTCGCGCCATTCCTGCGCCTGCCGGCGCAGGCGGCGGGCGAAGGCGGAGCGGGTCAGCGCGTCCGCCGGCCATGTCGGTTCCCATGGCGTCAGGAAACCGCGGCTGGCCGCCCGCAGGTCGGCCCACTCCCGCCAATCGCGCGGCAGCGGCGGGCGGATGTAGCACGACGGCCCGTCCAGCCGCACGGCCGGCGGGCTTATCAGCCCGCCACCCAGCAGGCGGATCATGGCGCCCCCTTAGGCGAGGCGGGCCCGGATGCGCTCATAGTCCTCCAGGCGCTGCGTGGGCCCCAGGGCCGCCACGGTGGGGCGCGACAGGCGCAGCCGGCGGGCGGCCCGCATCACCGCGTCGCGGTCGACGGCGTTGATGCGGGTGACGATCTCCTCCACCGGGATCGGCCGCCCGTAGACAAGGAGCTGCTGGCCGAGCTGTTCGCAGCGCGACATGGTGCTTTCCATCGCCATCAGCGTGCCGGCCTTCATCTGGGCGCGGGCGCGGGCCAACTCGTCCTCGCTGACATCCTGGCCGACCTTGACCAGCTCCTCGCAGACGACGGGCAGCAGCTCGCTCACCTCCTCCTCGCCGGTGCCGGCGTAGACGCCGAACAGGCCACCGTCGCGGTAGCCGCCGGTGAAGGTGTAGATGGAGTAGACCAGCCCGCGCTTCTCCCGCACCTCCTGGAACAGGCGGGACGACATGCCGCCGCCCAGCAGCGTGGACAGCACGGAGTGCGCGTAGAAGTCCGGGTCGTGCACCCCCACCCCGTCGAAGCCGAGGACGAGGTGCATCTGCTCCAGGTCGCGCTCCTCGCGGAAGTCGCCGCCGCGGTACTGCGCCGGCTCGACCTCCGGCAGCACCGTGGCGGGCAGCCCGGCGAACGCCCTGGTCGCCAGTTCCACCAGCCGGTCGTGCTCGATGCGGCCGGCGGCGGCCAGCACCACCGACGGGCCGGCGTAGTGCCGGGCGAGGTAGTCGACCAGCGCGCCGCGCGGCAGGTTCCCGACGATCTCCGCCGAGCCCAGCACCGGCCGGCCGATCGCCTGGTCCGGGTAGGCGGTGGTCTGGAAGTGGTCGAAGATGATGTCGTCCGGCGTGTCGGCCGCCTGGCCGATCTCCTGCAGCACCACCGTGCGCTCGCGCGCCAGCTCGCCGTCGTCGAGGACGGAGTGCTGGAGCATGTCGGCGATGATGTCGAGCGCCAGCTCGGTATCCTCGTGAAGCACCTTGGCGTAGTACGCCGTGTGCTCGCGCGTGGTGTAGGCGTTGAGCTGGCCGCCGACGTTCTCGATCTCCTCGGAGATGCGGAAGGCCGAGCGGCGCTTGGTGCCCTTGAACAGCATGTGCTCGACGAGGTGGGCGACGCCGTTCACCGACGCCGCCTCGTTGCGCGTGCCCACCCCGACCCAGCAGCCCAGCGACACGGTCTGCACGTCGGGCATGGTGTCGGTGGCGACGCGCAGCCCGTTCGGCAGCGTGGTCACGCGGACCTGGCTCATGCCGCCTCCTGCGCGGCGCGGGCGCGGGCGGTGACATAGGCCTGGACGGCCGTGATGTCGTTGGGCAGCACCGACAGCTTCTCCTCGCGCTCGTACAGGTCGGACAGGCGCGGTGGCAGCACCGGCCGGCGGCCGGTGGCCTTCTCCACGGCGTCGGGGAACTTGGCCGGGTGCGCGGTGGCCAGCACCACGAGCGCCGTGTCGGCCGGCACCTTGGCCGCCGCCTGCGCCGCTTTGGCCGAGGCGACGCCGACCGCCGTGTGCGGGTCGACGGTGTAGCCGCCGGTGGTGCGCCACGTCTCGGCGATGGTCGCCATGGTGGCGTCCTCGTCCACGCGGAAGCCGGCGAAAAGGGACAGGGCCTGGGCCAACTGGGCGTCGGTGACGCTGAAGCGGCCTTCGGCGCGGAAGCGGCGCATCGTCTCTTCCACCTTGGCGCCGTCACGGCCGTGCAGGTCGAAGAGCAGGCGCTCGAAGTTGCTTGAAATCTGGATGTCCATGCTGGGGCTTAAAGTAGGCATGACGGGCAGCATCGCCATGGTCCCGCTGTCGAAAAAGCGCGCCAGGATGTCGTTGGAATTGGAGCCCACCACCAGCGTCTCCACCGGCAGCCCCATGGAGCGCGCGGCGTAGGCGGCGTAGACGTTGCCGAAGTTGCCGGTCGGCACGACGAAGGCCACCTTGCGGTCCGGCGCCCCCAGCGCCGCCGCCGCGGCGAAGTAATAGACGATCTGGGCCATGATGCGGGCCCAGTTGATGGAGTTCACCGCCGACAGGTTCAGCCGGTCGCGGAAATCCGTGTCGTTGAACATGGCCTTCACCATGTCCTGGCAGTCGTCGAAGGTGCCTTCCAGCGCGATGTTGTGAACGTTGGAGGACAGCACGCTGGTCATCTGCCGGCGCTGCACCTCGGACGTGCGGCCCTTCGGGTGCAGGATGAAGATGTCGACGTTCTGGCGGTCGCGGCACGCCTCGATGGCAGCCGAACCGGTGTCGCCGGAGGTGGCACCGACGATGGTCACCCGCTCGCCCCGCTTGGCCAGCACGTGGTCGAACAGGCGGCCCAGCAGTTGCAGCGCCACGTCCTTGAAGGCCAGCGTCGGCCCGTGGAACAGCTCCAGCACCCAGGTGCGCTGGTCGAGCTGGACGAGCGGCGTCACGGCGCGGTGGTCGAAGCTGCCGTAGGCGTCCTCGACCAGCGCGCGGAACTCGGATTCGGGGATGGCGCCGCCCAGGAAGGGCAGCATGACGCGCACCGCCACCTCGGTGTAGGGCAGGCCGCGCATGGCGCGGATGTCGTCCGCCGAGAACTGCGGCCACGTCTCCGGCACGTAGAGGCCGCCGTCGCGGGCGAGACCAGTGAGAAGGACGTCCTCGAAGCCCAGGGCCGGGGCCGCGCCCCGCGTGCTGATGTAGCGCACCGCTGAAAACCTTCCGCCAATGAAGGCGGCAAAAGTAGCGACTCGCCCGCCCGTTCCGCAAGCGGATCAGGCGACCGGGAGGCATGTCGCAGCGGCCGAAGACCACACCCGCCCCGTCTATCGTTCGGAGTATGCTGTCGCCGCACCGGATGGCGGCGGGAGGCGGACATGGCAGGCACGTGCACGAGGACATCCCTGGCGGCATTCCTGCTGCTCGCAGCCTCCCCCTCCGGCGCCGCCGGGACCGCGACCGCCACCGGCATTCCGGGCTTGGTGGTGCTCGGCACGGCGAGCGCCGAATCGCTGCTGGAGGCGTTCAAGACCATCTACGACACCACGCAGGTCAACCCGCCGTTCGAGCTGGGGACGACCGCCACCGTGGTGCGCACCACCCTGCCCTTCGTTGCCATCCGCAGCTACGTCGCGCCGCGGGATTCATCGGACAAGGCCGGGCAGACCGGTGGCTGGATCATGCCGATCGCCGAGATGCGCGGGTTGACGCGCGCGCAGATCCTCGACCGCTGGGCGCTGCCGGTCTACCGCGACGGCACGCGCAACAACCGGATCACGCTGGTCGTCGTCCCCGCCGGCGTGTCGTTCTGGAGCGGCACCGCCGGCCCGATCACCAACGCCGTCGACGGCACCGGCGCCTGGGGCCAGGGCGGCGGCATCCAGTACTACGTCGGCTGGGGTGCGGCGGGCGTGCGGGGCTATCAGGTTCCGCTGGCGAACTACACCGTCACCGGCGGCGCCGACCCCGGCCCGGTGCTGGTCTACGGCCCGCGCCTGACCGGCGGGGCGAAGGCCGTCGGCGCCTATCTCGACGGGCTGCCCGTCAGCGCCTACAGCGACCTGGACCGGGCGCTGCTGACGCTCGACGTGCTCAACCTGTCGAACCCGGCCGATGCGGCACCGCTGCAGGCCGCCGTCCGCCAGTTGAGTCCGGAACGCTACGGCGCGCTGCCATACGTCCTGGACCACCAGCGCACGCTGTTCCTCGACGCCCTCGGCCAGCACGGCGACGGCCAGCGGGCGATGGTGGCGCCGGGCCTCGGGGTGTGGGCACGCGCCATCGGCTCCTCGGCCCGGTTCGACAGCTCCGACGACGTGACCGGCTACCGCTCGGCCACCTGGGCCGGCATGGCGGGAGCGGACTACCGCGTCAACGATGCCCTCACGCTCGGTATCGGCGGCGCCTACCTGACGAGCCGGCTGGACTGGCACGACGCCGCGTCCAGCCGCGGCCGGATCGACACGGCGATGCTCGGCGTCCACGCCACCTGGACGCTGAGCACCGTGTTCCTGAACGGCCTGCTGGCCGGCGCCACGAGTTGGGGCGACGTCGACCGCCGCATCGGCGTGGCCGACGGCGGCCTGCTGCCCGGCGTATCCACCGCCATCGACCGCGCCGCCAAGGGCAAGCCGACGGCGAACGCCGTCACCGCCCGGCTCGATGCCGGCACCACGTTCATGCTGGACGGCGTGCGGGTGCAACCCTTCGCCGGCCTGCAGTACGCCCACCTCGACCGCCGCGCCTTCACCGAGAGTGGTGCGGACAGCCTGAACCTCGCCGTGGAGCGTTGGAGCGGGCACAGCCTGCGCGCGCGCCTCGGCGTCGCCGCGTCGCACGACATCGGCACGGCCGGGCCGCTGGCGTGGTCGCTGGACGGACGGCTGCTGTGGAGCCAGCGCCTCTCCGCCGCCTCGGCCGGCATCACGGCCGGCCTCGCCGGGCAGCCGGGCTCCTTCGCCGCGCCGACGGCCAAGGAGTCGCCCTGGAGCCTGCAGCCGGCCCTCGGCCTCGCCGCACACTTCACCGGCGGGCACCTGTACGTGCGCTACGAGGGTGACCTGCGCCGGGGGTACGGCGCGCATGCCGGCGTGGCGGGCGCCGCGCTGGCGTTCTGATCCCCTTGCGTTCTGATCCCCTTGCGTTCTGATCCTGGGAGCGCCGCGCACGGTCACTTGCATTTTCGGACGTGCCCCGGCATCAGTTCGGCCGCACGCGCCGGAACCGCAGAGGACCGTTCCCCATGTCCGCCAACCTCGACGGCGTCAGCGCCAAGGACAAGATCCGCCTGCTGGCGCTGACCGCCGGCATGGAGTTCTACACCATCGTCGCGGCGACGGTGGCGATCATGACGTCGAACTCGGTGTCGTTCGTCACCAACCTGCTGATCGCCGTCAACGGCTTCATCGCCACCGGCATCTCGCTGTACACGGTGAAGAAGATGTCGGCCGGCAAGGACGGCCGCTACGCCTACGGCTTCGGCAAGCTGGAGACGGTGTCGGGCCTCGCCGTCGCCTCCACCATGATCATCTCGATCCTGGTGATCGGCTACGAGACGGTGGAGCGCCTGTTCCACCCGGTGGACGTCGAGGGTGGCACCATCGGCCTGATCATGACCGGCGTCTCGGCGGTGATCTCGACGTGGCTGTGGGTGAAGAACTACCGCGTCAGCCGCAAGGAGCCGTCGCCGATCTTCGATTCCGTCTGGCGGCTGTGCCGGCAGGGCGCCATCGAGGACTTCCTGATCATCTTCGCCGTCGGCTGCGGCCTCGTCTTCCGCGACAGCGTGTGGGCCGACTACATGGACCCGCTGGCGTCGATGGTGCTGCTGTACGTGCTGGTGATGTCGGTGTACGCGATCCTCAGCGGCTCGATGGACGACCTGCTGGACCGCAGCCTGGGCGAGTACCACCAGGTGATGATCCTGCGCGCCCTGGCCGTGCACTTCGACGAGTACGAACAGGTGCACGAGATCCGCACCCGCCGCGCCGGGACGCGCATGTACGTCGAGCTGTTCCTGGAGTTCGCGCCCGAACGTTCGATGGGCGAGGTGTACGCCGCCATCGCCAAGCTGAAGGCCGAACTGCACGAAGCGATGCCCAACACCGAGGTGCTGATCGTGCCGACCCTGCTCGACGCCACCCACGCGCACGCCCACGCGAAGCCGGAGCCGGAACCGGTTGTGGCGTGAGGCGCCGGTCGGTTGGGCCAAGCGCCAGCGTGGTCCAACGTCGAGGTTCACACCCCCAGGTACCGCGCCTCCAGGTGCCGCTTGAACACGGCGGCGTCCAGCGGACGGCCCGTCGCCTCGGTCAGCAGCTCGTCCGCCGAGGCCGGCTTGCAGCCCTTGTCGTGCACGTTGGCGCGCAGCCAGCCGGCCAGCGGCGCGAAGTCGCCGCGCGCCAGCGCCGGCTTCACCTCGGGCTCGGCCCGGCAGGCGGCGTCGAAGAGCTGGGCCGCCGTCATGGCGCCCAGCGTGTAGGTGGGGAAATACCCCCAGCCGCCGCCCGGCCAGTGGATGTCCTGCAGGCAGCCCAGCCGGTCGTCGGGCGGCGTCACGCCGACCAGCTCCGCCATGCCCGCGTTCCAGGCGTCCGGCAGGTCTCCCAGGTCGAGCGTGCCGGCCACCAGTTGCTTCTCCAGACGGTAGCGCAGGATGACGTGCGCGGGATAGGTCACCTCGTCGGCGTCGACGCGGATGAAGCCGCGCTCCACGCGGGTGTAGAGGCGGCGCAGATTGTCGGGGTCCCACGCCGGGCCGGTGCCGCCGAACGCCTCGGCCGCCACGGGCGCCAGCCAGCCGATGAACTCCGGCGAGCGCGCCGCCTGCATCTCGACGATCAGCGACTGCGATTCATGCGCCGCCATGCCGCGCGCCTGCCCCACCGGCTGCCGGCGCCACGCCCTGGGCCGGCCTTGCTCGTACAGCGCGTGGCCGGTCTCGTGCAGCACGCCCATCAGCGCCTTGGTGAAGTCGGCCTCGTCGTAGCGGGTGGTGATGCGCACATCGTCGTCGGCACCGCCGCAGAACGGGTGCAGCGACACGTCCAGCCGGCCGCGGGCGAAGTCGAAGCCGGCGGCGCGCATCATCCGCTCGCCCAGCGCCCGCTGCGTCTCCACCGGGAACGGCCCCTCGGGCCGCAGCTCCGGCGGTTCGGCCGCCTGCTTGTCGAGCACGCGCTGGATCAGACCGGGCAGGAAGCCGGCGAGGTCGTCGAACACCGCGTCGATGCGCCCGGCGCAGGCGCCGGGATCGTGCGCGTCCAGCAGCGCGTCGTAAGGGTCGAGGCCCAGCACGGCGCCCGTCGCCTGCGCGCTCTCGCGCACCAGCCGCAGCACCTCGCGCAAGCTGGGCAGCAGCATGGCGTAGTCGCCCTGCGCCCGCGCCGTGCGCCACGTCATCTCGCAAACGGAAGTCGCCTTGCTCAACGCCTCCACCAGATCGGCGGGCAGCGCCGTGGCCTGGGTGTAGGAGCGGCGCATCTCGCGCAGGTTCGCCGCCTGCCAGTCGTTGAGCCCGCCTTCCGTTTCGGCGGCGGCCAGCCAGTCGCCGACCTCCGGCGCGGTCTCCAACTCGTGCGCCAGCACGGACAGGGTGGCGGCCTGCTCGGCCCGGCCCTCGGCCGCCCCCTCCGGCATCATCGTCTGCATGTCCCAGCCGAGGATGCCCAGAGCGTTGCCGATGGCGGCGATGCGGGCGAAGCGGCGTTCCAGGTCCTGGTAGGCGGTCATGCGCGTTCCCGTGGTCGGCGGAGGTGGAAGAGGACGTAGATGACCAGCAGGGTCGCCGCAAGGCTATACCAGGTGATGGCGTATTGCAGGTGGTTGTTGGGCAGCTCGACGCGCGGCTCGATCCCCGCCGGCAGGCCGCCGGGCGTCTGTCCGGGCAGCGCCTCGACCAGCAGCGGCGCCACCGCCGGCAAGCCCGACGCGGCGCCCATGGCCGCGGTGTCGGCCCGACGCCAGACGTAGTCCTTGGGAGGCGTCCCCGGCACGTTGTCCGGCTGCAGCCAGCCGGCCGTCGTCGGCTGGCGGGCGATGCCCTTGACGGTGACCTCGCCAGCCGTCTGTCCATCGCGGCGGGTGGCGGGGTCGCGCTTGTCCATCGGCACCCAGCCGCGGTTGACCAGCACGGGCGGCCCGCCGTCGGCGCGCTCCAGCGGCGTCACCACCTCGTACCCCACCTGCCCCTGGCGCGGGCGGGCGAGCAGCAGCATCTCGCGTTCATGCGCAAAACGCCCGGTTACCGTCACCGGGCGCAGGTCGAGGGGTTCGGGATCGGCGATGGTCGCGGGCAGCGGCACGGGCGGGCTCGCCACCCGCTCCTGCACGCGCTGGATCAGGTCGTTCTTCCACGACAGGCGCTGCGCCTGCCACGTGCCCAGGCCCAGCATGACCAGCACGGCCGGCACGGTGAACACCGTCGCCCACAGCGACGGGCGGAAGCGCCGGCCCTCGGCGGCCACGGCGCTCATCAGCCCCCCATCTCGTGGCGGCGGTGCTTGTACTGGAGCGCCGTCGTGTAGGCTTTGGCCGGGCGCAGCATGCCCAGCGCCAACCCCAGGATCACCACGCTCCAGATCAGGGCGTGCAGCCACAGCGGCCATTCGACGTTGAGCGAGACGATCAGCGCCACCGGCACCACGAGGAAGCCCAGGATGAAGATCAGGAACACCGCCGGCCCGTCGCCGCTGTCGTGGCGGGCCAGTTCCAGCCCGCACACGGAGCAGCGGTCGACGACGCTCAGGTACCCCTTGAACAGCTTGCCCCGGCCACAGCGCGGGCACACGCAGCGCAGGCCCGCGTCGATGGCCGAGACCGTGGGATAATACTCGCTCAATGCGCCCCCGCTCCGCCGGCGGAACCCCACCAGTAGATCGACACGAAGAGGAACAGCCACACCACGTCGACGAAGTGCCAGTACCACGCCGCCGCCTCGAAGCCGAAGTGGCTGCCCGGCGTGAAGTGGCCCTTCATCGTGCGGATCCAGCACACGAACAGGAAGATCGTGCCGATGATCACGTGGAAGCCGTGGAAGCCCGTCGCCATGAAGAAGGTGGACGGGTAGATGCCCTCGGTGAAGCCGAAGGCGGCGTGGCTGTACTCCCACCCCTGGAAGAAGGTGAACATCACCCCCAGCAGCACCGTGATGCCCAGCGCCTGCGCCGCCTTCTTGTTGTTGCCTTCGATGATCTCATGGTGCGCCCAGGTGACGGTGACGCCCGACAGCAGCAGGATCACCGTCATCATGAACGGCAGGTGGAACGGGTCGAACGTCCTGATGTTCGGCGGCGGCCACACGCCCTGCGGGTTCTCCGGGAACACCTTGGGGAACAGGGCCGCGTCGTAGAACGCCCAGAAGAAGGCGGCGAAGAACATCACCTCCGACGCGATGAACAGCGCCATGCCGTAGCGCAGGCCGATCTTGACGATCGGCGTGTGCGCCCTTTCGACCACGGCTTCCTTGATGATGTCGCGCCACCAGCCGAACATGACGGCCAGCACCGACAGGAAGCCGAGGATCAGCAGGAACCATGAGTTGTAGTGCATGTAGAAAATGGCGCCCACCGCCAGCAGCCCGCCGGCGAACGCGCCCAGCAGCGGCCACGGGCTTGGCCGCACGAGGTGATACGGCTGCGGGATGCCTTCGCGGCCTGATCCGTGCGTGTGGGGCCCGTGCGTATGGGGCATATGCCCGTGCGTGATGTCGGCCATCGTTCCTCCAACCCCTCTAATTCGCCGTCGGCGCGCCGGCCGGGCGCGCCCCGTTCTTGTCGTCTGGCGTCTTGTCGTTTGTGGACTTTTCATTGGTCTGGGCCACCGACGGGTTCGCGTCCTTGGCCCGGAAGAAGGTGTAGGAGAGCGTGATGGTCTTCACGTCCTCCATGTTCACGTCGCCGGCCGCCGCCGGGTCGACGAAGAAGGCCACCGGCAGGTCGATCGACTGGCCCGGCTGCAGCACCTGCTCGGTGAAGCAGAAGCACTCGATCTTGTTGAAATAGATCCCGGCCTTGTCGGGCGTGACGTTGAACACCGCGGTGCCGGTCACCGGCTGCGTGCCGCGGTTCTCGGCGTGGTAGCTGACCAGCGCCGTCTCGCCCAGTTTGACCTTCACCTCCCGCTGGTTCGGGCGGAAGGACCACGGCAGGCTGCCGTTGACGTCGGCGTTGAAACGCACGGTGACGGTGCGCTCCAGCACCGTGCCCGGCGCCGCCTCCGCCCGCTGCGTCGTGCCGCCGAAGCCGGTCACCCGGCAGAACAGCGCGTAGAGCGGCACCGACGCGTAGGCGAGCCCGACCATGCCGGCGACCAGCGCCAGCAGGCTGACCAGAACCACGCGGTTGCGCCGCCGCACCTGCTCGTTCATATCAGAAGCCGCCCATCCGCACGATCGTGACCAGATAGAACAGCGCCACCAGCCCGATGAGCGCGGCGAACACCGCCCAGTTGCGCCCACGCAGGCGGCGCCGTCGTTCTTCGATGTCGTCCATGGTCATCAGACGCCTCCCGGCATGACGTGCTCGCCAACCAACAGGGCGAACAGCAGGAAAAGATAGAGGATCGAGAAGCCGAACATCTGCTTGGCCGGCTTGTCGTCGGCGCCGCGCAGGACGCGCACCGCGCACCACACGAACATGGCGCCCAGCACCAGCGATCCCGCCAGGTACAAGGGCCCGGCGATGCCCACCCACCACGGGGCCGCCGCCACCGGCACCAGCAGCAGCGTGTACAGCAGCATCTGCCGCTTGGTGGTCTCCGGCCCCTCGACCACGGGCAGCATCGGCACGCCGGCCCGCGCGTAGTCGCCGCTGCGGAACAGCGCCAGCGCCCAGAAGTGCGGCGGCGTCCACAGGAAGATCAGCAGGAACAGCAGCACCGACGGCAGGTCCACCCCGCCCGTCACCGCCGCCCAGCCGATCATTGGCGGGAAGGCGCCGGCGGCGCCGCCGATCACAATGTTCTGCGGCGTGCGGCGCTTCAGCCAGATCGTGTAGACGAAGACGTAGAACAGCGTGGCCAGCGCCAGGATGGCCGCCGCCGCCCAGTTGACGGCAAGGCCCATGACCACCACGGCGGCGACCGCCAGGATCACGCCGAACGCCAGCGCCTCGTCCGGCGCGACGCGGCCGGACGGGATCGGGCGCCTGGCCGTGCGCGCCATGACCGCGTCGATGTCGCGGTCGTACCACATGTTGATGGCGCCCGACGCCCCGGCGCCCACGGCGATGCACAGCACCGCCACGCAGGCCAGCAGCGGATGCAGATGCCCCGGCGCCACGACCATCCCGGCGAAGCCGGTGAACACGACGAGCGACATGACGCGCGGCTTCAGCAATTCGATGAAGTCGCCCGCCGTGGCGCCTGTCACTTTCTGGACGGTGATGTCCGTCATTGTTCTTCTCCCTCCCGGCGTGCCCCTCGGGAACCGTCGCAGGTTGGGTTGAGCCGAAGGCGAAAACCCAACCTACGAAACGATCACTTGATGACCGGCAGCGTCTCGAAGGCATGGAACGGCGGCGGCGAGGAGACCGTCCATTCCAGCGTCGTGGCGCTCGGCCCCCAATAGTTCGCCTCCACCTTCTGGCCGCGGGTCAGCGTGTAGATGGCGATCCACACGAACAACAGCGCGGAGCCGAAAGAGATGTAGGCGCCGACGGAAGAAACCATGTTCCAGCCCCAGAACGCGTCCGGGTAGTCCGGGATGCGGCGCGGCATGCCATTCAGACCCAGGAAGTGCTGCGGGAAGAAGGTCAGGTTCACGCCGACGAAGGTCAGCCAGAAGTGCACCTTGCCCCAGAATTCCGGATACTGCCGGCCCGACATCTTGCCGATCCAGTAATAGAAGCCGGCGAACATGGAGAACACCGCACCCAGTGAAAGCACGTAGTGGAAGTGCGCCACCACGTAGTAGGTGTCGTGCAGCACGTTGTCCAAGCCGCCGTTGGCCAGCACCACGCCAGTCACGCCGCCCACCGTGAACAGGAAGATGAAGCCAACCGCCCACAGCATCGGCGTCTTGAACTCGATGGAGCCGCCCCACATGGTGGCGATCCACGAGAAGATCTTGATGCCCGTCGGCACGGCGATGATCATCGTCGCCGCCGTGAAGTAGGCCTTGGTGTTGACGTCCAGGCCGACCGTGTACATGTGATGCGCCCACACCACGAAGCCGACCACGCCGATCGCCACCATCGCGTAGGCCATGCCCAGGTAGCCGAACACCGGCTTGCGCGAGAAGGTCGAAACGATGTGGCTGATGATGCCGAAGGCCGGCAGGATCATGATGTAGACTTCGGGGTGGCCGAAGAACCAGAACAGGTGCTGGAACAGCAGCGGGTCGCCGCCGCCTTCCGGGTTGAAGAAGGCCGTGCCGAAGTTGCGGTCGGTCAGCAGCATGGTGATGGCGCCGCCCAGCACCGGCACCGCCAGCAGCAGCAGGAACGCCGTCACCAGCATCGCCCACACGAACAGCGGCATCTTGTGCAGCGTCATGCCCGGCGCGCGCATGTTGAAGATCGTCGTGATGAAGTTCACCGCCCCCAGCACCGACGACGCGCCAGCGAGGTGCAGCGCGAAGATCGCCATGTCCACCGACGGCCCGTTGTGTCCGGTCATCGACGACAGCGGCGGGTAGACCGTCCAGCCCGTCCCCGCGCCCGTGCCGACGAAGGACGAGGCCAGCAGCAGCAGAAAGGCCGGGATGATCAGCCAGAAGCTGATGTTGTTCATGCGCGGGAACGCCATGTCGGGCGAGCCGATCATGAGCGGCACGAACCAGTTGCCGAAGCCGCCGATCAGCGCCGGCATGACCACGAAGAACACCATGATCAGACCGTGCGCCGTGATGAACACGTTCCACGACTGCCCGTCCGCCACCAGTTGCATGCCGGGGTTCTGCAGCTCGGCGCGCATGATGACGGAGAACAGACCGCCGACCAGGCCGGCGAAGATCGAGAAAACGATGTAGAGGGTGCCGATGTCCTTGTGGTTCGTCGAGTAGAGCCAGCGCTGAATGAAGCCCGGCTTGTGGTGGTCATGGTCGTGCCCATGGGCGTGCGCCCCGGCTCCGGTGGTCCCGTTACCCATCTCTCATCCCTCGCGTCGGCTTGATGCCTGATCGGCGTTTGTTGCTTTTGTCCGGGGGTCAGCGCGGCACGTCCGGGGCCTGCGCCAGTTCGCGCCTGGCGTCCGGCGTGCCGTAGGCGAGCTTGGCCTTCGCCACCCACTCCGCGAACTTCTCCTTGGAGACGGCCTCGACCGTGATCGGCATGAAGCCGTGGTTGACGCCGCAGATCTCCGAGCACTGGCCGTAGAACAGCCCTTCCTTCTCGACCTTGAACCACGTCTCGTTCAGGCGGCCGGGGACGGCGTCCTTCTTCACGCCGAAGGCCGGCATCGCCCAGGAATGGATGACGTCGCCCGCCGTCACCTGAACGCGCACGACGGTGTCCACCGGGACCACCACGTTGGTGTCGGTGGCCAGCAGGCGCGGCTGGCCCGGCTTCAGGTCGTTCTCCTGCACCATGTAGCTGGAGAAGGCGAAGCCGCCGTGGTCGGGGTATTCGTAGTCCCAGTACCACTGCCGGCCGGTGACCTTGATGGTCATCTCGGCTTCCGGCGTGCGCTCCATGACGTAGAGCAGGCGGAACGACGGCACGGCGACGACGATCAGGATGATCACCGGGATCACCGTCCACGCCACCTCCAGCACCGTGTTGTGCGAGGTCCTGGTGGGCGTCGGGTTGGCCTTGGCGTTGAAGCGGTACGCGACGTAGGCCAGCAGCGCCAGCACGAACAGCGTGATGACCGTGATGATCACCAGCAGCAGGTCGTGGAAGTTCTCGACCAGGTGCTTGACCGGCGTCACGCCCTCCTGCAGCCCCATGCCCCAGGGCACGGGCTGCCCGGCGGCCCAGGCCGGCCCAAGGAAGCCAAAGACGCCAATAAGGGCCGCCACGCCGGCGGCGCGCAAGGTGTGCCTCTTCATCCCCAACCCTTCTCGTTTTGCCGCGCCGCCGGAGTTCATTCCCGGAGTTCACGGATGTCCCTGTCCCCGGTCCCGCCGCCCACCCCTTCGTTGCGGCCCCTTTGGGGCGCGGCGGGCGGTTGCGGCAGGCGCCGGACCGCGCGGAATTCCCACACATTCAATGTGACAAATCCGCGCACCAAAACCGTAGCCATTCGTACGCGTTGATTACAAGGCTTTCCTTTGGCTTGGTGCGGCTATACGCCGCAGATTGCGGCAAGCTTGAACCGTGCGTTGGACTGATTGTTGAGTTCTCAGGTCGGTTGTTAAGTGCGACATGTTGTCGCATATCCATGGAAAAAATGGGGGCACACGCAGTGCGGAGCACGGCACAGGCCCTTCTTCCCGCCGGAACGGGGTCCCAGCGGGGTGCGCAGCGCGCGACTCGGGAATATGCGATTCGGTGTGCGGGGATAGGACGTTGGATTTTCGGCTTACGCCTCAACCCAACCTGCGTTTCCATTCACCGTCATGCCCGGCCTTGTGCCGGGCATCCACGCCCTGCAACGACTCCAAGGAACGTGGATGGCCGGGACTGGGCCCGGCCATGACGATGAAGGATGCGTAGGTTGGGTTGAGCGCAGCGAAAACCCAACGAACGGCTCAGTGCTTCCCGGCCAGCGCCTTGCGGATGCGGCGCACGCCGGTCCATACAAAGAACAGCACCACCGGGATCATCAGCCCGGTCACCATGTCGGGGTCGACCTTCCAGCCGAAGCCCTTCATGGACTTGGCCGCGTAGCCGACGATGCCGATCAGGTAATAGCTGATGGCGACCACCGACAGCCCCTCGACCGTCTCCTGCAACCGCAACTGGAGCTGTGCCCGCCGGTCCATGGACTGGAGGAGTTCGGCGTTCTGCCCCTCCACCGCGATCTCGACGCGGGTGCGCAGCAGGTTGCTGGCGCGCGCCAGACGCTGCGACAGGCTGTCGAGCCGCGCCTGCACCGCCTCGCAGGTGCGGACCGCCGGGGCGAGGCGGCGCTCCATGAACTCGCTGATCGTCTGCAGCCCCTCGATGCGCACCTCGCGCAGTTCGCCGATGCGGCGGTCGACGATCTCGTAATAGGCGCGCGCGGCGCCGAAGCGGTAGGCGGTCTCTGCGGCGATCTGCTCGGCCTGCGCCGACAGCCGCGTCAGCCGGTCCAGCACGTCGCGCTCGTCGTCCAGCGTGCGCAGCGCGGCGGTGCGCGTGGTCAGCGTGGCGAGGTCCGCCTCGATGGTGCCGATGCGCGGCAGCACCTCGCGCGCCATGGGCAGCGCCATCAGCGCCATCACCCGGTACGTCTCGATCTCCAGCAGGCGCTGCACGAACCGCCCGGCCTGCCGGGTGCCCAGCGAGCGGTCGTGGATGACGATGCGGCTGAACCCGTCGCCGTGGATGCGGTAATCGGTCCACGCCGTCGCCGCCCCGCCGGCGATGCGGGCACCGACGTAGGAATCGGACCCGAACACGCCGGTCAGCAGACCGCCGTCCGGCTCCTCCGCCTCGCGCTCCAGCAGCGCCACGTGGATGCCCACCATCAGCTCGCCCGGCAGGCCGGCCAGCCAGTCCTTGGGCAGCGCGTCCAGCGCCGGCTCGGCGAACGGCTCCTTGATGTGGCCGGGGCGGTAGATGGTGTAGGTCGAGAACTCCGTGTGCCGCTCCCACTTCAGGCGGAAGCTGCCGAAGGAGCCGCTGTAGTGCGTGGCGCCGCGCGCCGGCTTGGGCACGCCGGCCCATTCGCACAGCCGCTCCAGGTAGCGCCGCTCCAGTTCCCCCGCCCCTTCGCCCGACAGCATGGCCAGCAGCGTGGCGCGCATGGGCGAGGTCAGCGCCTCCGGCGGGCGGGCGTGCACCTCGTTGGTCAGCGCCACGCGCAGCGGGTGGTCCTTCAGCGGGCGGTCGGCCACGGCGAGGATGGGGGTGGCGGGCTGGTCGGTCACGGCGGCGTTCCTATGCTCTTTGGAACGGCGAGCCTTGCCGGGCCGCCGTCCCGTCGCCACACTATAGACCACATCCGCCCGCCGGGTGCCTAGACGCCAGCACCCCTACCTTCGTCTGAAACGACGCACGCACACCGGAGTCAGCATGAGCGCGCTCGCCGTCACCGATGATCTGTTCTTCAACCGGGCCGGCCTCGACCGCCCGCGCGTGGAGGGCCTCGTGTCCGACGCGCTGCGCGGCGCCGACGACGGCGAGCTGTACCTGGAGTACGCGCAGAGCGAGAGCCTGGGCTGGGACGACGGCAAGCTGAAGAGCGCCAGCTTCGACACCACGCAGGGCTTCGGCCTGCGCGCCATCGCCGGCGAGGCAACCGGCTTCGCGCACGCCTCCAACCTGTCCGAAGACGCCATCCGCCGCGCCGCCGAGACGGTGCGCGCCGTGCAGGCCGGCCACACCGGCACGGCGGCCGAGCCGCCGCCGGGCACCAACCGCGCCCTCTACATGCCCGACAACCCCTTGCACCTCGTCCCCTTCGAGGAGAAGGTGAAGCTGCTGGCGGCCATCGACGCCTACGCCCGCGGCAAGGATCCGCGCGTGCGGCAGGTGAGCTGCTCGATCAGCGGCGAGTGGCAGGCGGTGCAGATCCTGCGCGCCGACGGCGTGCGCGTGGCCGACCTGCGCCCGCTGGTGCGCCTGTCCGTTTCCGTCGTCGTCGCCGATGGCGACAAGATGGAAAGCGGCAGCTACGGCGGCGGCGGCCGCGTCACCTACGAACACTACGTCCGGGAAGAGACCTGGCGCGGCTTCGTGGACGAGGCGCTGCGCCAGGCCCTGGTCAACCTCGATTCGGTGGCCGCCCCGGCCGGTGAGATGACCGTGGTGCTCGGCCCCGGCTGGCCCGGCATCCTGCTGCACGAGGCGATCGGCCACGGGCTGGAGGGCGACTTCAACCGCAAGAAGACCTCCGCCTTCTCCGGCCTGATGGGCCAGCGCATCGCCGCCCCCGGCGTGACGGTGGTCGACGACGGCACCATCGAGAACTCGCGCGGCTCCATCACCGTGGACGACGAGGGCACGCCCGGCCAGTGCACCACGCTGATCGAGGACGGCATCCTGGTGGGCTTCATGCAGGACCGCATGAACGCGCGCCTGATGGGCATGCGCCCGACCGGCAACGGCCGTCGCCAGAGCTTCTCCCACCACCCGCTGCCGCGCATGACCAACACGGTGATGCGCAACGGCGCGCACAGCCCCGAGGAGATCATCGCGTCCGTCAAGAAGGGCCTGTACGCCAAGAACTTCGGCGGCGGGCAGGTGGACATCACGTCGGGCAAATTCGTCTTCTCGGCGTCCGAGGCGTACCTGATCGAGGACGGCAAGCTGGGCGCGGCGGTGAAGGGGGCGACGCTGATCGGCAACGGCCCGGACAGCCTGACCCGCATCGCCATGATCGGCAACGACAGCCGCCTGGACCCCGGCGTGGGCACCTGCGGCAAGGACGGCCAGGGCGTGCCCGTGGGCGTCGGCCAGCCGACGCTGCGCCTCGATGGGTTGACGGTGGGCGGGACGGCGGCGTAGGGAATCTGTAGGTTGGGTTGAGCCGCAGGCGAAAGCCCAACGCCCTTGCGCCGCGAACACGTTGGGTTTTCGCTGGCGCTCAACCCAACCTACGGATTTTCAGGGGAGGAGAGCGGCATGGCCAATCTCGCGCTGGTGACGGTGGTGTGCCCGGACCGGGTCGGGCTGGTGTCGGCGATCACCGGGCAGCTCTTCGACCACGGCATCAACCTGCGCGACGTCACCTTCGCCTCGCTGGGCCAGGGGGCGGACTTCTCCGCCGTGTGCGAGCTGCCGGGCGGGGTGTCCGCCGCGGAGCTGGACGGCGGGCTCAAGGCGCTGCCCGAACTGGCTGGCGCGCAGGTGGAGGTGAAGCCCTTCACCTACGACCCCAACCCCGGCCCGCTCGGCCAGATCACCCACCGCGTGGAGGTGTCGGGCGGCGACCAGCCCGGCCTGATCGCGCGGCTGTCGGACATTTTCACGCAGTTTGGCGCCAACATCGTGCGCCTGGACGCGCAGACGGTGCCGGAGGGGCGGCGCTACAGCATCCGCTTCGCCGTCGCCATCCCGGCCGACCGCGCCGATCCCTGCCTCGCCGCCGTGGCCAACACCGCCGAAAGCCTCGGCCTGCACTGCCGGGCGGAGGGGGCGTAGCGGGAGCGGCGCACAAACCACTTGCCACAAAGCGCCGTTTCGGCAAAAATTGCGGTCATGGACGATAACGACCGCAAGATCATCGCGCATATCCAGGCCGACGGGCGCGCTTCCTACGCCGAGATCGGCGCCGCCGCCGGGCTGTCGGTGTCGGCCGTCAACGAGCGGCTGAAGAAGCTCCAGGCGTCCGGCGCCGTCACCGGCTTCGGCGCACGGGTGGCGCCGGCCGCCGTGGGGCTGGACGTTCTGGCCTTCGTGCACGTGCTGCTGGAGCGGCCGGAGCACGACGCCGGTTTCCGCGCCGCCATGCAGGGCACCCCCGCCGTGCAGGAGTGCCACCATGTGACCGGCGAGTGGTCGTACCTGCTGAAGGTGCGCGTGCCGACCACCGCCGATCTCGAACGTTTCCTGTCCGACCGGCTGAAGACGCTGCCGGGCGTGGCGCGTTCGCACACGGTGATCGCGCTGTCCTCGCCCAAGGAGACCTCCATCCTCCCCGTGGAGTGAGCGTCATGGACGCCGTGTGGTTCCTGCTCAAGGGTCTGGTCATCGGGGTGTCGATCGCCGCCCCCGTCGGGCCGATCGGGTTGCTGTGCATCCGCCGCACGCTGGCCGAGGGTCCGGCCATGGGGCTGGCGACCGGGCTGGGGGCCGCCACGGCGGACGCGCTGTACGGCGCCGTCGCCGGCTTCGGGCTGGCCGCCGTGTCGCAGGCGCTGCTGGGTTGGCAGGACGCGTTGCGCCTCGTCGGCGGGTTGGTGCTGCTGTGGCTGGGCTGGGCCACCGTGCGCGCCCGCCCGGCGGAGCGGGCGGCGGAGGCGACCGGGCGCGGGCTGGCCAGCGCCTATGCCTCCACCTTCGTGCTGACGCTCGCCAACCCCGCGACGATCCTCAGCTTCCTCGCCGTGTTCGGCGCGCTGGGCCTGGCCGGGGGCGGCGGGACCATGGACGAGGCGCTGGCGCTGGTGCTCGGCGTCTTCGTCGGGTCGGGGTTGTGGTGGCTGATGCTGAGCGCCGGGGTGGGATCCGTCCGCCGGCGCGTGACGCCCGCCGTCATGGTGTGGATCAACCGCGTCTCGGGCGCGGTGCTGATCGGCTTCGGGCTGCTTGCGCTGCTCGCGTTCGCCTGATCAGAGCAGGCCGAGCGTCACCGGACCGCCGAGGATCACGGTCGCCGTCACCAGAAGGACGATCGCCGCAAGGCGCTCGACCGGCGACCAGCGCTGCCAATCCCTGCGGAAGCTCTTCAACTCGTGGGCCATAGCCTCACCTCTGCCACAGAACTTACCTTTACTGTGGCCAGTGTACGGAGGAAGCAGTTGACGCATGGTTAACGCCGCGAACAACAAAAGTCTTCCCGCCGAAAATTGCCACAACCGGACCCGACTGCAAGAAAAGCGCAAGAAGGTCTCCGAAAAATCCCGGAAAACTTTCGCGGCCTCGTCGGCGGCACTCCGAAGGCGCCGGGGTGATCCCGCCGCCCGCCCCTCTTTCCACGCGCCGGCGCAAGACCCAGATACCGTCACGGACAAGGCGGGGCGTGTCGTGATGGGCTTGAAGATCGGTCTGGCGCTGGGCAGCGGGGCGGCGCGCGGCTGGGCACACATCGGCGTGCTGCGGGCATTGGACGAACTCGGCATCGAGCCGGACGTGGTGTGCGGCACCTCCATCGGCGCCGCCGTGGGCGCGGCCTACCTGACCGGCCAGCTCGACCCGCTGCAAAGCTGGGCGCAGAACATGGGCCTGCTGGGCATGCTGGGCATCGTCGACCTGACCTTCCGTAAGGGCGGCCTCGTCGCGGCCGAGCGCGTGTTCGAGCGTTTCCGCAACGAGCACACCGACGTCACCATCGAATCCCTGCCCAAGCCCTTCGCCACCGTCGCCACCGATCTGGCGACCGGGCGCGAGATCTGGCTGCGTGACGGGCCGCTACTGGATGCCGTCTGCGCCTCGGCCGCCATGCCCGGCCTGTTCCCGGCGGTGCACAGCGGCCAGCACTGGCTGGTGGACGGGGCGCTGGTCAACCCGGTGCCGGTGTCGCTGTGCCGGGCGCTGGGAGCGGACGTGGTGATCGCCGTCAACCTCAACTCCGAAATGTCCGCCCTGCCCCGCCTGCTGGTCAACGGCGCGCCGGTGCCGCCGGTCGTACAGGAAGCCGTGCCGGACAACCCGCCCGAGGCGCCCCGCGCGCCCCTGAAGGAGCAGATCGGCACGTGGCTCGGCCGCCGGCACAGCGAGCGCGCGCGCTTCCTCGCCAACCAGATCCTGTCGTCGCGCCGGACCGCGCCCAACGTGCTGGAGGTGATGGCCGGCTCCATCGACATCATGCAGGACCGCATCACCCGCTCCCGCCTCGCCGGCGAACCACCGGAGGTGCTGATCGCGCCGCGCCTGGGCCACGTCGGCATCCTGGAATTCGACCGTGCCGCCGAGGTGGTGGAGATCGGCTACCGCACCGCCTCCATCATGCGCCCCAGCATCGAGATGGCGATCCGGCGGGCGTGACCGGGTTGGGAGAAAAAAGAATATTGTTGAGACACGGATACACACGGATAAAAATTTTTTCTCTTCATCCGTGCGCCGGCTCTGCCGGCATCCGTGTGCATCCGTGTCCCTCAATCCTTCCTGGCCTGGCACTCTGACCAAAGCTCTACGCCGCCGGCCAGATCCAGGTCAGCTCGTGTTTGTTGTGGTAGAGGTGGACGACGCGCCCGCCCGGTATCGCCGCGAAGGCGCGGGCGGTCTCGTGGTCCGTCTCGGCCTGGAACTTCAGCGTACAGATGAAGCGTTTGGCCAAGCCGCTGGCCCGCCACACCTCCACCAGCCGCAAGAGGCGCTGCGGGTAGCAGATGACGTCGCAGCACAGCCAGTCCACCGGACCGACGTCCTCCGGCTTCAGGCCGAAGGCGCTTTCCTGGCGGAATTCCACGCGCGGCAGCGCGGCGATGGCGGGGTCGAGCGGCGCCTTGTCGACGCTGACCACCGTGGCGCCCAGCTCGTGCAGCACCCAGGTCCAGCCGCCGGGGCTGGAGCCCAGGTCGATGCAGCGGTCGCCGGGGCCCGGCTGCGCACCCGACAGGGTCAGCGCCTCCCACAGCTTGAGGTAGGCGCGGTTGGGTGGAGCCGTCCTGTTCTCGACGAACGCCACCTCGCCGTGGCGGAACGGGCTGGAACAGCGTGCCGCCGCGATCACCGTGCGCTCGTCCCACAGCGTCCAGGAACCGAACGGTGCGGTGGGCAGCGGCGACGGGAACGGGATCGGCTTGGCCGAGACGTGCGGCAGGTTCTCCTGGATCAGACTGGCGCGCCGGTGATGGCGGATCGACCACAGCGCCCAGTTCCGCTGGATGCCGCGCAACTTCTTCGCGGCGTCCTTGATCGACTCGATGTCGATCTTCACGGGATCGAACCAGACGTTCTGCGCCCACGCCGCCGGCCGCACCGGGCCGGGGGCGAAGACCAGCCGGTCCTGCACGTCGCTCACCTCGCCCAGTTCGGCGACGAGATCGTCGACGAAGCCCTCGGGCGCCAGATAGATGGTTTGTCCAAGCGGTTCCATGGGGTCATGGGGCTACAGCCCCCGGCCAGGGAATGCAAGACGCGACGTGCGCCCAGCCGGCCGCGGACCTCGCCGTGGCGGCGGTGGCGAACCGGCAACGGCACGGCCTGATCGGCGCGTCGTCGGCCGGGCGCGGCGTCCCTCAGGCATTCACAACTCTTCACCGGTCATTCACCGCGGCGGGCAACGCCGTTCATGGGCCCCCGTGATGATCCGCACCACCAGCGGCCGGAGCCCACCGGCCGTCCACATCACGGAAAAAGACCGGGAGACGATTTCGTGCTCAAGAGCTGTACCCGCACCTTCGCCGCCGCTGGCCTCGCCGCCGCGCTGCTGTCCGGCGTTCCGGCGTTCGCCGACAGCCCCCTTCCCAACGTGACCATCCTGGCGACCGGCGGCACCATTGCCGGCACCGGCGCCACGAGCACCACCACGGTCGGCTACACCGCCGCCAAGGTCGGCGTGGAGCGCCTGATCGAGGCCGTGCCCGAGCTGAAGAAGGTCGCCAACGTCAAAGGCGAGCAGGTCTTCCAGATCGCCAGCGAGAACATGACCAACGACCACTGGCTGAAGCTGGCCAAGCGGGTCAACGAGCTGCTGGCGCAGAAGGACGTGGACGGCATCGTCATCACGCACGGCACCGACACCATCGAGGAAACCGCCTACTTCCTCAACCTGACGGTCAAGAGCGTCAAACCGGTGGTCATCGTCGGCGCCATGCGCCCCTCCACCGCCATCAGCGCCGACGGCCCGGTCAACCTGTACAACGCCGTGACCCTGGCCGGCTCGAAGGAAGCCGTGGGCAAGGGCGTGCTGGTGGCGCTGAACGACCAGATCAACGCCGGCCGCGACGTGACCAAGGCCAACACCACCACCGCCGACACCTTCCGCACGCCGGAACTGGGCTTCCTCGGCTACATGCAGGACAACCGGCCGCACTTCTACCGGCAGGTCGTGCGCAAGCACACCACCGAGTCGGAGTTCGACGTCTCCAACCTGGACAGCCTGCCCCAGGTGGACATCGTGTACGGCTACGCCAACAACAACCGCATCGGGCTGGATGCCTTCGTGAAGGCCGGCGCCAAGGGCATCATCCACGCCGGCACGGGCGATGGCAGCCTGTCCAGCGCCATGAAGCCCGGCCTGACCGACGCCCGCAAGCAGGGCGTGGTGATCGTCCGCAGCTCGCGCGTCGGCAACGGCATCCTCGCCCGCAACGGCGAGGCCAACGACGACGAGCTGGATTTCGTGGTCAGCGACACGCTGAACCCGCAGAAGGCCCGCATCCTGCTGATGCTGGCCCTGACCAGGACGACGGACAGCAAGGCCATCCAGAAGATGTTCTACACCTACTGATGCCATGGCGGGCGGCAGGCCGTTGCCCGCCGCCCGCCTTTGCGACGTCCGTGACGGGTGACATGTGGCCCACCCCACAGAAGTAGGGGCTTTCAGTGTTGACAGTCATTCTCATTTGCATTACGTAGGAGAGGCAACGAGGCCGGGGGCTCATTCCTCATGTACGTATGCATCTGCCATCCGATCACCGACAAGCAGATCAAGCGTGTCCTGGACGAAGGCGCGCAGACGACGGCGGCGGTGCTCAAGCGCCTCGATCACAAGATCCAGTGCGGCAAGTGCGTGCCCTACGTCCGCTCCATGGTGCACGAGCACAAGGAAGCGCATCGGGCCGGCGGCTGCACCGGCTGCGGCCAGTGCGGCCGGCACGAGGCCCACGCGCCCGAGCCCGCCAACCAACCCGCCAACCAGGAAGCCCCGGCGACCTACGCCTACGGCGTCGCCGCCGAGTAATCTCCCCTCCCCCCTCAGGCCGCGGCGCGCAGCCGGTCCTCCGCCACGCGGTCGGCCGCGACGTGCGGCGGCACGCCGTCGCGCTCGGCGCGGCCGAACAGCTCCACCAGCGTCCGCTCGATGCGGCCGATGTGCGCGTACGCGGCGGCGCGGTCGTACCCGCCCTCCATGCGCTCGTGCTGCACGTTGATCAGCCCGCCGGCGTTGATGACGTAGTCCGGCGCGTACAGGATGCCGCGCTCGGCCAGACGGTCGCCGTGCCGGTCCTGCGCAAGCTGGTTGTTGGCCGAGCCGGCGACCACCGCCACCCTCAGCCGCTCCACCGTACGGTCGTTGACCACGGCGCCCAGCGCGCAGGGCGCGAAGACGTCCGCCTCCACGTCGTGGATGTTCTCCGGCGCCACCGGCGTGGCGCCGAACTCGCGCGCCGCGCGCTCGACGCTGGCGGCCCGGACGTCGGAGACGTACAGCCGCGCCCCATCCTCGTGCAGGTGACGGCAGAGGTGATAGCCGACGTGCCCCACACCCTGCACGGCGACACGCAGCCCGTCCAGCCGGTTGCGGCGCAGCCGGTGGTTCACCGCCGCGTGGATACCCCGCCACACGCCGTAGGCGGTGGCCGGCGACGGGTCGCCGCCGCCGCTGTCGAGGCCGGAGACATGGCGGGTTTCCTTGCGCACCTCGGCCATGTCAGCGGGCGAGGTGCCGACGTCCTCGGCCACGATGTAGCGGCCGCCCAGCCGCTCGACGGCGCGGCCCAGCGCCCGCATCAGATCCGGCGTCTTGGCGGCCGCCGGGTCGGCCAGCACCACGGTCTTGCCGCCGCCCAGCGGCAGGTCGGCCATGGCCGCCTTGTAGGTCATGCCGCGCGACAGGCGAAGCACGTCGGTCAAGGCCGCCCGCTCGTCCGGATAGTGCCAGTAGCGGCAGCCGCCCAGCGCCGGGCCGCGCCGCGTGTCATGGATGGCGATGATGGCCCTCAGGCCGGTCGCGGCGTCGCTGGCGAAGACGACCTGCTCGTGGTGGTCGAAGCCATCCGCCTCGAAAACGGACATGCGCACCCTCCCTTGGGATACGCGGTCGGCGCCGGCTCGGCGACCGACTGCGACAAAATGTCTTTGCAATAGACGTTTGGTCGGATTGACGATTTTCAATCAATGCGGCAGACAGGGGCACAAGAAGACCAAAAATGGCTTAGAACGCTAAGGACTGGAAACAACCAGCCGCAAGAGGGACGCTTCACGCAATCTCATGACTGCGAAATCCGGGTGGTTTACGCCGGCTGAACCGCGCTCCCCGTATGGATTTTCATTTGGAGACATAGGCGGGATATTTCGCACCGCACCATGGACATGGGCGGGAGAATGACCATCTATGCGCCCAACCGGGAGAGCCGTCGAAACGGCCACCCCCGGGTGCATGAGAAGAGATGCACGACAAGGGAGGAACACCAATGACCGGCCGCAAGCGGCAGGCCTACGACAGCTTTTGCCGCGACCTGCTTCAGCACGCCAGCGACCGCCTGGAACGCCTGCGCTCGTCCGTCGAGCGCCGCGGCGAGGAGGAACGCCTGGACCTCGAACGCGCGCTCGACGAGCTGCGCGGACGCCGCAACCGCCTGATGGCCCGCGTGGAGGCGGCGCGCCAGGCCAGCGACGACGCCTGGCCCTTCGCCCGCGCGCAGGCCGACCAGGCGGTCGGCGACCTCGTCGGCGGCCTGGACGAATTGGAAAACCGGCTGCAGCGTGCGGCGGCGTGACGCTCACGCCGTCGCCAGCAGGCGGGCCAGTTCCACGGCGGTCTTCACGCCCATCTTCTCGAAGACGTGCGCGCGGTGAACCTCCACCGTGCGCATGCTGATGCCCAGGTCGTCGGCGATCACCTTGTTCAGCTTGCCGGCGATCACGAGGTCCATCACCTGCCGCTCGCGCTGCGTCAGCGTGGCCAGCCGCGCCGCGAGCGACGCCTGCCCGGCGTCGCGCGCCCGCTGCTCGGCGTCCAAGGCCAGCGCCTCGATCACCCGGTCGACGAGGTCGTTGTCGTTGAACGGCTTCTCGACGAAGTCGCGCGCCCCCTTCTTCAGCGCCGACACCGCCGCCGGCACGTCGCCGTGCCCGGTCAGGAAGATCACCGGCAGGCGGCAGCCGTGTTCGCGCAGGCGGTCGAACAGCTCCAGCCCGCTCATCCCATCCATGCGGATGTCCAGCAGCAGGCAGCCGGCCATGGATTCGGACCAGACGTCCAGGAACGCCTCGGCGGATTCGTAGGCGGCGGCCGGCACCTCGCGCGAGGTGAACAGCCAATGCAGCGCGTCGCGGATCGCCTCGTCGTCGTCGACGATGTGCACCTGCCCCATCATCCTCGCCCCCCGTCCGTCATGGCGCCACCGGCAGTGTGAACAGGAAGGTGGTGCCGCCGCCCGGGTTGCCTTCGTACCACAGGCGGCCCTTGTGGTGCTCGACGATGGACCGGCAGATGTTCAGCCCCATGCCCATGCCTTCCGTCTTGGTGGTGAAGAAGGGGGAGAACAGCTTCTCCGCGACCTCGGGCGCGATGCCGCAACCGCGGTCGCGGATGCGTGTCGTCACCAGATCCTCGTGCACCTCGACCGCCACGCCCAGTTCGCGCGACTCGCGCGGGGCGTGGGCCATCGCCTCGATGGCGTTGCGCATGAGGTTCAGCAGCACCTGCTGCACCAGGATGCGGTCGGCCAGCACCGGCGGGGTGCCTCCGGGGCCGTCGATATCGCCCTGCACGGTGATGCGCACGCCGTGCTTGCGCGCGTCGGAGGCCAGCAGCGCCACGCTGTCCTCAATGATCGCCGTCAGGTTCACCGCCGCCACGTTGGGCTCGCGCTTGCGCACGAAGTCGTGCACGCGGCGGATGATCTGCCCGGCGCGACGGGCCTGGTTGGCCAGCTTCTCCAGGGGCGGGGCCAGTTCGGCGGCGCTGCACGGGCCGGCGTGCAGGCGGTTGAGGCAGCCGGTGGAGTAGCTGGCGATGGCCGACAGCGGCTGGTTCAGCTCGTGCGCCAGGGTCGACGCCATTTCGCCCATGGTGATCAGGCGGGCGGTCTGCTGCAGCCGCTCCTGCTGCTGGCGGGCGAGGTCGGCGGCCCGCTTGCGCTCGGTGATGTCGAGGACGGAGGCCATCCAGCCGGCCTGCCGCCCGCCCGCGTCGATCAGCGGCGCCTCGTACACCAGCGCGTCGAAACGCTCTCCGTCGCGCCGCATGAAGCGCAACTCGAATCCCTCCGGCGGCGCCCGGCCGGCCATCACGGAGCGAAACACGTCCTCGCACCGCCCCATCTCTTCGGGTGGCCAATAGGGCATGGGCGGCCCGCGGCCGATCAGCTCCTCCGCCGGCCAGCCAACCATGCGGCAGAAGGCCGGGTTCACGTAGGTGATGCGCCCCTCCAGGTCGCGGGCCCGCATGCCGGCGGTCAGCGAGTCCTCCATGGCCTTGCGGAACGCATGCTCCTGGCGCAGCGCCCGCTCCGCCTTCACGCGGCCGCGGATGTGCCGGCGCACCGCCCACAGGCTCCACAGCGCCGAGGCGGTCAGCGCGAAAATGGCGGCGACCAGGATGTTGCGCGTGACGTTGCTGTCGGTCTGGTAGACGGTCGCGACCAGCGTCAGCCCGCGCCCCGGCGGGTCGAAGGCCAGCGTGTGGCTGCGCCGCGGCTCCGCCACAGCGAGGTGCGACTTGGCGCCCAGCAACGTGCCGTCGGCGTTGAGGATCTCGAGCTGGTAGCGTTGCGCGAACCACCAGGGCACGTGGTTGGCGAGGATCGCGTCGATGGAGAAGACGCCGACCAGCGCCCCGACGAAGCCGCGCGCGCCGAACACCGGGATCACCACGTCGAAGCCGGAGCCGGACTGCGGCAGCCGGTAGGGTGCGCCGTAGACGCGGCGGCCGAGCGAGCGCGCGACCTTGAAGGCCTCGCCGCGCGGCGTGGCGCCATTGCCTTCGCCCGCCACCGGCGGCATGGCGGCGACCGTCCGCCCGTCAGCGTCGATCCACAGGATCTGCTCGATCGCCGGGTTGGTGGTGACGACGTGGCGCGTCACCGGCGCCAGGGCCAGCGCGTCACCGCCCTCGCGCCCCAGCGTCTCGGCCAGATGCTCCAGTTTGTCGACGTCGGAAGCGAGCTGGAAGCGCAGGTTCTGCTCGACCCACAGGATGTCCTTGATGAGGGCGTGCGCCTCCTCCTCCCGCTCGTTGCGGTCGAGCACCCAGAGGAAGACGCCCAGCAGCACGACGACCAGCGCCATCGCCACGATGGGCATGGCGTGCACGGCCCCGCGATTGCCCCATCCGCGCGTTCCCAGACCGGGCGTTCCCAGACCAAGCGTTCCCAAGCCGAGTTTCAAGGCCACACCGTTCCTTGGATTGTCCGGTTGTTCTCACGCGTCCAAGGGTGCCGTGGAGTGCTGGCCGCCGGCCATTCCCGCACCATCGTTGCTGTACCTGCGGATTTCCACAATAGCCGGCGCGCGGATTTTTCAGAAGTATGGCCGTCGCGTCGAATGATAACAATCTGGAGGAGTTCCCCCATGAAGCTGACGAAACTTCTGTGCGCCGCCGCGATCGGCTGCCTGATGGCATCCCCGGCCCTGGCGCAGAACCAGATCGTCATCAAGTTCAGCCACGTCGTGGCCCCCGAAACGCCGAAGGGCAAGGGTGCGGAAAAGTTCAAGGAGCTGGCCGAGGCACGCACCGGCGGCAAGGTCAAGGTCGAGGTCTACCCCAACAGCCAGCTCTACAAGGACAAGGAAGAGCTGGAGGCGCTGCAGCTCGGCGCCGTGCAGATGCTCGCCCCGTCGCTGGCCAAGTTCGGCCCGCTGGGTGCGAAGGAATTCGAGGTCTTCGACCTGCCGTACATCTTCCCGTCCAAGGACGTGCTGGTGAAGATCACCACCGGCCCGGTCGGCAAGCAGCTCTTCCAGAAGCTGGAATCCAAGGGCATCGTCGGCCTCGCGTACTGGGACAACGGCTTCAAGATCCTCAGCGCCAACAAGCCGCTGATCAAGCCGGAGGATGTCAAGGGCCTGAAGATGCGCATCCAGTCCTCGAAGGTGCTGGAAGCGCAGATGCGCGCGCTGAACGCCCTGCCGCAGGTCATGGCCTTCTCGGAAGTGTACCAGGCGCTGCAGACCGGCGTCGTGGACGGCACCGAGAACCCGCCGTCCAACATGTACACCCAGAAGATGCATGAGGTGCAGAAGCACGCCACGCTCACCAACCACGGCTATCTCGGCTATGCGGTGATCGTGAACAAGAAGTTCTGGGACGGCCTGCCGGGCGACATCCGCACGCAGCTCGAAGGCGCGATGAAGGAGGCGACCGAGTACGCCAACGCCATCGCCCAGAACGAAAACGACACGGCCTTGGCGCAGATGAAGGCGTCGGGCAAGACGCAGTTCCACGAGCCCACCAAGGAAGAGCTGGCCGCGTGGCGCAAGGCCATGCTGCCGGTGCACAAGGACGTGGAATCGCGCGTCGGCAAGGACCTGATCCAGTCCATCTACAAGGAAGCCGAAGCCGCTGGCTTCAAGATGTAAGCCACGGAAGGCGCCGCAGGTTGGGTTGAGGCGGAGCCGAAAACCCAACGTCCTCGCAGTGCGAACGACGTTGGGTTTTCGCTGATGCTCAACCCGGCCTACGCCTGCCTTCCGCCATGCGCCGGGGACCGCCATGCTGCTCAAACTGCTCGACCGGCTCGAGGAGGTGCTGATCGCCTTCCTCATCGGCGCGGCGACGCTGATCATCTTCGCCGCCGTCGCGCACCGCTACGCCTCCGGCGTGCCGGTGCTTCAGGACTACATCCTGCACTGGAACTTCTCCTGGGCTCAGGAGCTCTGCATCTACATGTTCGTGTGGATGGCCAAGTTCGGCGCCGCCTACGGCGTGCGCACGGGCATCCACGTCGGCGTGGACGTCGTCATCAACCGGCTGGAGTCGCGCAACCGCGGCAAGTTCATCATCTTCGGCCTGCTGGCCGGCGCGCTGTTCACCGGCGTGGTCGGCACGCTGGGCGCCAACTTCGTCTGGCACATCGCGCAGACCGAACAGACCTCGGCCGACCTCGAATGGCCGATGTGGATGATCTATCTGGCGATCCCCGTGGGCTCCTACCTGATGTGCTTCCGCTTCCTGCAGGTCACGTGGCTGTTCGCCCGCACCGGGGAACTGCCGCACCACGACCACGGCCACGTCGAAGGCCTGGAGGAGGACCTGACCGATCCGCAGCGCGAGGCGCAGGACGTCAACTGGTACGAGATGGACGACAACCTGCACCCGCACGACATCGCTCACCACGAGGGCGGCAAGCCCCGCAACCGCATCAACGAGCCGAAGGAGAACGACCGATGAATGCCGCCATCATCTTCGGTCTGCTGCTCGCGCTGATGCTGACGGGCATGCCGATCTCGATCTCGCTTGGCCTCACGGTGCTGACGTTCCTGTTCACCATGACCGAGGTGCCGATCGAGGCGGTGGCGCTCAAGCTGTTCACCGGCATCGAGAAGTTCGAGATCATGGCGATCCCGTTCTTCATCCTGGCCGGCAACTTCCTGACGCACGGCGGCGTGGCGCGCCGCATGATCAACTTCGCCACGTCCATGGTCGGGCACTGGCACGGCGGCCTGGGCCTTGCCGGCGTGGTGGGCTGCGCGCTGTTCGCGGCCGTCTCGGGCTCCAGTCCGGCCACCGTGGTCGCCATCGGCTCCATCGTGCTGCCGGCCATGGTCCGCCAGGGCTTCCCGCGCCAGTTCGGCGCCGGCGTCATCACCACCTCGGGCGCGCTGGGCATCCTGATCCCGCCGTCCATCGTCATGGTGATGTACGCGGTGGCGACCAGCGGCAGCCAGCAGTCGGCCTCGGTCGGCCAGTTGTTCATCGCCGGCGTGGTCCCGGGCCTGATCCTGGCCTTCCTGCTCGGCCTCACCACGTGGTACCGGGCCTGGAAGAACGGCTACCCGCGCCTGCCCAAGGCCAGCCTGGCCGAACGGTTCCGCACGTTCCGCGAGGCGATCTGGGGCCTGCTGCTGATCATCATCGTCATCGGCGGCATCTATTCGGGCATCTTCACGCCGACGGAAGCGGCGGCCATGAGCGCCGTCTACGCCTTCATCGTCGCCGTGTTCGTCTACAAGGACATGCCGCTGAAGGGCGTGCCGAACGTGCTGCTGTCGTCGGCCAACATGTCGGCGATGCTGCTCTACATCATCACGAACGCGGTGCTGTTCTCCTTCGTCCTGACGTCGGAAAACATCCCGCAGGCCATCGCCGACTGGATCGTCGCGCAGGGGCTGGGCGTCATCGCCTTCCTGCTGGTGACCAACGTCCTGCTGCTGGCCGCCGGCAACTTCATGGAACCGTCGTCGATCGTCCTGATCATGGCGCCCATCCTGTTCCCGGTCGCCATCAAGCTGGGCATCGACCCGGTTCACTTCGGCATCATGATGGTGGTGAACATGGAGGTCGGCATGTGCCACCCGCCCGTGGGCCTCAACCTGTACGTGGCGAGCGGCATCACCAAGATGGGCATCACCGAGCTGACCGTGGCCGTCTGGCCGTGGCTGCTGACGATGCTGCTTTTCCTGGTGGCCGTCACCTACATCCCGGCCTTGTCGCTGTGGCTGCCGCGCATGCTCGGCGTCATGTAAGGCGTCGCCGGCACGAAGGAACGGGGGGCCGCCAGGAAACCGGCGGCCCTTCTCTTTTGGGGTGCCTCTCCCCTATGCTGCCGCGCGCCATGACGAACACCCCCGCCAACCCCGTGCAGGACCTGCTCGACCGCGCGCTCGATCGGCATCGGGCCGGTGCCTGGGCCGAGGCGGAGGCGCTGTACCGGCGCGCCGTCGCGGTGGCGCCCGCGCACGCCGGGCTCCTCTTCAACCTCGGCGCGGTGCGCGAAGCGGCGGGCGACGCCGAAGCCGCCGCGATGGCCTACGCCCGCGCCACCCGGAGCGCGCCGGACAACGCCTCGGCATGGTTCAACCTGGGCAACGCGCGCCGTTCACTTGGCCGGCGCGATGGCGCCATCGCGGCCTACACCCGCGCGCTGGTCGCCAAGCCCGACCATCCCGGCGCGCTGGGCAGCCTGGGCGACCGTCTGCTCGACATCGACCGCCCGGCGTCGGCCGAGCCGTGGCTGCTGCGCGCGGTGGCGCTGAAGCCCGACGTGGCGGGCGTCCACCACGCGCTGGGCTGGGCGCGGCAGCGGTTGGGCCGGGTCGCGGCGGCGGTGGCGCCGCTGCGCACCGCGCTCGCCATCGATCCCAGGCTGCTGGCCGCGTCGGAGAAGCTGGCCGAGTGCCGGTGCCTGCTGGGCGACGACGCCGCCGGAGCCCGGCAGTTCTGGCGCTACCAGAGCGCCGACGGCCCCTGGCTGCGCAAGCTGCGCATCCCCTCCCCCACCCGCACCCTCCGGCCGGGCGAAGCGCTGCACCTCGTCGCCGATTCCGGGTTCGGCGACACCTTCCAGTTCGTCCGCTACGCCCGCTGGTTCGCCGAACGCGGCCACCGCGTGACGGTGGAGGCGCAAGCACCGCTGCTGCGCGTGCTGGCCAGCTGTGCCGGCATCGACGCGGCGATCCCCACGGGCGGCGAGCGCCCCGGCGGCGCCACCGCCGTGCCGCTGCACAGCCTGATGCATCTGGCCGGCGCGTCGCCGGCGGACCTCGGCCGGTTGACCCCCTACCTCACCGCCGATCCCACGCTGGTGGAGGCGTGGTCGGCGCGGCTGGGCGGGGGCTTGCGCGTCGGCATCGTCTGGGCAGGGGCGCCGGATGGGTCGGCGAACCACGGCCGCTCGCCGCGGCTGGCGCCCATGCGGCCGCTGCTCGACATGGAGGGCGTTCGCTTCTTCGGCCTGCAGCTCGGCGACGGCCGGCGCGACCTGGAGGGCGCGTCGCTGCCACAGACCTTCACCGACCTCGGCCCTGCGATCACCGATTTCGCCGACACCGCCGCGATCCTCGCCGCCCTTGACCTGCTCGTCACCTCCGACACCGGCGTCGCGCATCTGGCCGGTGCCCTGGGCCGCCCCGCGTGGGTGCTGCTGCCCTGCGTGCCGGCGTGGCGTTGGGGCCTCTCCGGCACGGCGAGCGCTTGGTACCCGACGCTGCGCCTCTACCGCCAGCCGGCACCGGGCGACTGGGCGACGCCCGTCCGGCGGATGCGGGCCGACCTCGCGGCGCTCGTCACGAATGCCCCAGCCCAACGGTAGGATGGACGAACGGCCCGGCCTCGCCGTACTCTGCCGCCCTGCTTCGAGGAGACCCGCCGTGGCCGAGTACGTCCCGTCCGCCTGTCCGCACGATTGCCCGAGCACCTGCGCGCTGGAGGTCGAGCGCCTTGCCCCGGATCGCATCGGCAAGGTGCGCGGTGCGGCCGACAACACCTACACGGCCGGCGTCATCTGCGCCAAGGTCGCCCGCTACGCCGAGCGGCTGCACCACCCGGAACGGCTGACCACGCCGCTGCTGCGCACCGGCCCCAAGGGTTCCGGCCAGTGGACGGCCATCTCCTGGGACGACGCGCTCGACCGCGTGGCCGAGGCGTTCCTGGACGCCGAGCGGCGGCTGGGGCCGGAATCGGTGTTCCCCCTCTTCTACGCCGGCACCATGGGGCTGGTGCAGCGCGGTTCGATCCAGCGGCTGCGCCACGCCAAGGGCTACGCGCGGCAGATCTCCACCATCTGCGACACGCCGGCCAACATGGGCTGGATGGCGGGCCACGGCGACATCCGCGGGGCCGACCCGCGCGAGATGGCGGAAAGCGACCTGATCGTCAACTGGGGCGGCAACCCGGTGGCGACGCAGGTCAACGTGATGACGCACGTCTCCCGCGCCCGCAAGGCGCGCGGCGCCAAGCTGGTCACCATCGACCCGTACCGCACGGGCACCGCCGACGTATCGGACGTGCACCTGATGCTCAAGCCCGGCACCGACGGCGCGCTGGCCTGCGCGGTGATGCACGTGCTGTTCAAGGAAGGATACGCCGACCGCGCCTACCTCGCCCGCTTCGCCGCCGGAGTGGAGCGGCTGGAGGCGCACCTGGAGAGCCGCACGCCGGAATGGGCGGCCGGCATCACGGGCCTGAGCGTCGACGAGATCGTCGGCTTCGCGCAGCTGTACGGGCAGACGAAGCGCAGCTACCTGCGCCTCGGCTACGGCTTCACGCGCATGCGCAACGGGGCGGCGCAGATGCACGCGGCCTCCTGCCTGCCGGTGATCACGGGTGCCTGGCAGCACAAAGGGGGCGGCGCTCTGTACTGCTCCAGCGGCATCTACCGCATCGACCGCACGCTGGCGGAGGGGCTGGACGTCCGCAAGCCGGGCATCCGCGGCTTCGACCAGTCGCGCCTGGGCGCGGTGCTGACCGGCGAGGACCTTCAGGGCGGCCCGCCGGTCACCGCCATGCTGGTGCAGAACCACAACCCGGCCTCCGTCGCCCCGGACCTGGGGCGCGTGCACGCCGGCCTGATGCGCGACGATCTGTTCGTCGCCGTGCACGACGCCTTCCTGACCGACACGGCGAAGCTGGCCGACATCGTCCTGCCGGCCACGCTGTTCCTGGAGCACGACGACATCTACCGCGGTGGCGGCCAGAGCCACATCCTGATCGGCCGCAAGGTGGTCGAGGGGCCCGGCGAGGCGCGCGAGAACACTTGGGTGAACGCCGAGATCGCCCGGCGCGTCGGCGCCGAGCATCCTGGCTTCGCCATGACGGCGTGGGAGATCATCGACGCCATGCTGAAGGCCTCCGGCCTGCCGGACGCCGAGACGCTGCACGCCAACCGCTGGCACGACGCCCAGCCGGACTTCGAGACCTCGCACTTCCTCAAGGGCTTCGACTTCCCCGACAGCCGCTTCCGCTTCGCGCCGGACTGGGCGGATCTCGGCGACTACGGCGGCCTGCCGGAGCTGCCCGACCACATGCCGCCGGGCGGCCTTCCGGACGCGGATCACCCGTTCCGCCTCGTCACCGCGCCGGCGCGCCAGTTCCTCAACTCCAGCTTCACGGAGATGCCCACCGGCGTCGCGCGCGAGCAGCGTCCGACGGCGCTGCTGCACCCCGACGATTGCGCCGCCCTCGGCGTGGCGGACGGCGCGCCCGTGCGGCTCGGCAACCGCCAGGGTTCGGTGGTGGTGCACGCCCGGCCCTTCGCCGGGCTTCAGCGCGGCGTGGTGGTGGTGGAAGGCGTCTGGCCGAACGCCGCGTTCGTGGAGGGCATGGGCATCAACGTGCTGACCTCCGCCAACCCGATTCCGCCGGCCGGCGGCGCGGCGTTCCACGACACCGCCGTGTGGGTGCGGGCGGCGTAGGGCCCTACTCCGCCTCGACGCACACCGTGTTCCGCCCCGTCCGCTTGGCGGTGTAGAGGGCGGCGTCGGCGCGGCGGATGAGGTCGGCCAACGGCTCGCCCGGGCGGTACTGGGCGGCGCCGATCGACAGCGTCACCGTGCCGTAGGAGGCGTTGCGCGTCTTGTTGACGATCTGGCGCGACCCCACCGTCGTGCGGATCTGCTCGGCCACCTTGGCGGCGTTGTCGAGCGAGGTGTGCGGCAGGATGATGGAGAACTCCTCGCCGCCGTAGCGGGCCGCCGTGTCGCGGCCCTTGATGCACTCCGTCAGCACCTTGGCGACGAGGCGCAGCACGTGGTCGCCCACCAGATGGCCGTGCGTGTCGTTGAAAGTCTTGAAATGGTCGATGTCGACCATCAGCAGTGCCAGCGGCAGGTTGTCGCGGGCGGACTCCTGCGACGCCTCGTTCAGCGTCTTGTCGAAGGCCTTGCGGTTGGCGATGCCGGTCAGCCCGTCGGTCATCGCCTCGCGCCGCGCCGTGTCCAGGCTGACGCGCATTTCGGCCAGTTGCTGGCTGGAATCGAGGAGCTGGGACTGCAGCCGCGTCTGCCGGTCGACGATCGCCGTCGTCTCCGCGGCGATGGCGGCCACCATGGCGCGGAGGTCGCCCATGGACATGGGCTGCTCCAGCTCCCCCTGGAAGCCGGCCAGCGCGTTGCCATAGCGGTTCGTCTCGGTGCCGACGGCGTTCAGCAGGTCCAGGATCTTGGCCAGCGCCGAGCGGGCCCGCTCGCTGGTCTCGCGGATCGCCTGCGCCTCGGCGTCGAGCGTGAAGAAGCGCTTGAACAGCTCGTCGCAATGGGCCTGGGTCAATGCGCCGCTGTCGCGCAGCGCAATGTCGATGGCGCGCGTCAGGTCCGGCAGCGAGCCGCTGTGGTACGCGTACCAGAGGGTGAAGTTCTCCGGGTTGGGGGGCAGTTCCTCGGCCCGCATGCGGTCCATCGCGCGCCGCGCCAGTTCGCCCGCCCGCTCGAAATCGTCACTGTAGGCCAAAACCGTCACCCCTGCCGCCCGCCTTCGCGCACCCTATCCAGGCAATCAGGCGTGCGGCAAGTGTCCTTTACGGGCCGGGCAATCGGTCGCATTCACCTCGATTGCATCCGTTCCGACCGCGGCCGGTAAAGCCCGACAGTGCCTTGCGCGGCAAGGGGCGAGAGGGTGACGCGGACGACGCCTTCAGGCGCCGGCCGTATCAGTTGCACTGGCCGACGGAGCTGTCGGCGCAGACCCGCTTGCCGTCGATCCAGGTGGCGCCCGACAGGTCGGCGTGGCGGAAGTCGGCGCCGTTCAACTGGGCGCCGGTGAAGTCGGCGTTCTTCAGCGTGGCGTTGACCAGCTTGGCGTTGCGCAGGTCGGCCTCGCGGAACGAGGCCCCGGTCAGGTCGGCGCGGGTGAAGTCCGCCTCGATCAGCCGCGCGCCGTCCATCTTCGCCCCCGGCATGGTGGCGCTGTTGAACTTGGCGCGGTAGGCGTCGGCCCTGGCGAAGGTGGCATCCTTCAGCGTCGCGCGCACGAAGGTGGCGTCGCGCAGTTCGGCTTCGGTGAGATTGACGCCGGTCAGTTCGCGTCCGTCGAAGTAGCAGCGGCGCCAGTTGACCTTGGGCTGAGGCGGATCGGTGCACTCCGCCGCGGCCGGCAGCGTGGCAAGCACGACCGACAGGGCGAAGGCGGCGATGGATGACGTCTTCATCCGCTCACAGATAGGGCACCGCCCGCCGATTGCCAAATGCAAAAGCAGTTCGCCTCAGACGGACGGACGCAGCGCCCCCACCGCCCTCCCCGCCTGCGGCGGGCGCGGCAGTGCGGCGTGCGCCGCCGCCGCCGCGTCCAGCGCCGCGCGGATCGCATCAGGGAACGGCGCGCTGCGGCGGTCGGCAAGGTCGACGTGCACCAGCATGAACTCGGCCGTGGCGGCGAGGAAGCCGTCTTCGCCGTGGAACATCTCGTGGAACAGGTGCAACCGCTTGTCGTCCACGCGGAGGATGCGCGAGGCGAAGCGCAGCGGGTCGCCCGCCGTCACCTCCCGCGCGTAGGTCAGGTGCGCCTCGACCACGAACAGCGAGCGCGACTCAGCCTCCACATAGGACTTGCCGATGCCGAAGTGGTCGAACACGGCGTCGGTGGCATGGTCGAAGGCCAGCAGGTAGTAGGCCACGTTCATGTGGCCGTTGTAGTCGATCCACTCCGGGCGGACCGTGTCGCGGTGGAGTTCGAGGGGGGCGGCGTTCGTCATGCCGCCCACGATACGGAACGCCGCCGCCGTTGGGAAGCCGGACATTCCGCCCGCCGCCTCACACAGCCTTCACCTGCGTGATGAAGCTGGAGACCTGCCGGCGCAGGTGCTCGGCGTGGGCCGACAGGCCGTCGGCCGCGCTCAGCACGTTCTGCGCCATGGTCCCGGTCTCGGCCGAGCGCGTGCCGACGGACGCGGCGCTCTGCGACACCTCCTGCGTTCCGCTGGCCGCCTGCTGGACGTTGCGGCTGATCTCGCCGGTGGCGGCGTTCTGCTGGTCGACGGCGGTGGCGGTGGCGGTAATGGTCTCCTCGATCTCCTGCACCCCGCGGCCCACCTCGGCGATGGCGTGCACCGCCTGCTGGGTGGCGCCCTGGATCTCGCCGACGTAGGCGGTGATGTCCTCGGTCGCCTTGGCCGTCTGGTTGGCGAGGTGCTTCACCTCGCTCGCCACCACGGCGAAGCCCTTGCCGGCCTCGCCCGCGCGGGCCGCCTCGATGGTGGCGTTCAGCGCCAGCAGGTTGGTCTGCGAGGCGATGTCCTGGATCAGGTGGACGATCTCGCCCACCCGCTTGGCGGCGGCGTCCAGGCCGGCGATCGTCCGCGTCGCCTGCTCCACCTCCTTCACCGCCGTCTCGGCGCGGGTGGAGGACAGGTTCATCTGCCGGCCGATCTCGGCGATGGAACTCGACAGCTCCTCGGCCGCGGTGGCGACGGCCTGCACGTTGCCCGACGCCTCCTCCGACGCGGCGGCGACGGCGACCACCTGTTCGCTGGTGGTGCGGGCGATGGCGGTGAGGGTCTCGGCGTTGGCCTTCAGGCCGCCCGCATCCCCGGCCAACTGGGTGGCGATGTGCTCGATCTCGCGGTCGAAGGCGTCGACGATGCGCTCCAGCTCATTGGCACGCTTCAGCCGCGCTTCCTGCGCCGTGCGCTGTCCGGCGGCGAGATTGTCGGCGTGCGCCAGCCCGTCGCGACACTTCTCCACCGCGCGGGCCATGGCGCCGATCTCGTCCAGCCGGTCGGTGCCGCCGACGTCGAAGGCGCGCTCGCCACGGTCCAGCCGCTCCAGCGACGCCTTCAGCCCGCCCAGCGGCCGGGTGATGCTGCGCGCCACGACGACCGCCCACACGGTGAGCACGACGAACAGCAGGATCACGCCGGCCAGCACCATCTGCAACTCGGTGGTGGCGCGCGTGCGCTCGGCATCCGCCAGGGCCAGCAGGTCGGCGGCGAAGCGCTCCTCCACCACGCGGAGCAGGTCGATCTGTTTGGTGATCGTGTCGAACCAGCCGGGACCGGTGATGCCGGCGAGGTCGCCGCCGTAGCCGCCGGCGGTGCCGACCGCGCGCATGCGCCGCACCTCGTCGACCGCGGCACCCGACACGGTGCCCTCCAGGACGCGCGCCTGCTCCGCCGTGAGGCGCGATTTCAGCGCGGTCATCAGCGCCTCGTACTCGCCGGTCAGCAGGACGAAGCGCTCGTGCACGTCGGGGGTGAACTTGCCGGACCGGAAGCCGGCGGCGCCGGTCGCGCGCTGCTGCCCCAGCCGCTCCTTGGCTTCCGTCAGCGCCAGCAGGGTGCCGGCCGCCGCCGCCTGATCGGGGCGCGTCGCCAGCGTCGGCACGCGCGCCGCCGCGTCGAGGATCAGGCGGATCTGCGCGGTGTAGCGCCGCACGGCCTCCAGCGGCTTGACCCGCAGACCCGTGACCTCGTCGCGCAACGCCGTGACGCCGCCCACCGCCGTCTGCGCCTCGCTCGCCAGCGCCAGCAGCCGCGCGTCGCCGGCCAGCGAGCGGAACACCCCGCGCAGCGCCTCCGCCTGTTCGCTGGACTTGGCGCGCTGCGTCTCCAGGCGCTCGCCGTCGGCCGCCGCCCCGCCGCCGGCCAGGAAGTTGGACGACAGCCCGCGCTCCTTCTGGAGTTCGTGGACCAGCGCGGTCATGGTGATGGTGGCGCGCGTCATGTCCTTCATGCGCTCCGCCTCGCGGCCGAGCGTGACTTCCGGCCAGACGACGCGCACGGACAGGATCAGCAACCCGACAATGGGGGGCAGCAAAGCCAGGGCCAGCTTGTGCGACACCTTGACCCGGCCGAGCAGCCGGTCGGCCACCCCGAGAACCGCATTCATCACCTGTCTCCCACGGACCGCACGGGCGCACACAACCAGCCCGCGCGTTGCTGGTCAGGCCGATAGTCGTAATACGACAAGCTTGAAAACGTCTTAAGGCCGATGCGCAAGCGTTGAGCAGTTGCGTGCGCGGCGGGCATCAGCCCAGGCCGAGGAAGCACACCACCTCGTCCCGCACCGCCTCGATCTCGGCAAGCCACGGCCATGGGATGCCTCCGCCGCCACTACAACACAGCGGCGGCGGAGGCGAGCCCGTCACGCGCTGCCCCTTACACGCTGAAGTACTTCGCCCGCGGGTGGTGCACGACGATGGCGGACGTGCTCTGCTCCGGATCGAGCTGGTGCTCGTCGGTCAGCGACACGCCGATGCGGCCAGCGTCCAGCAGGCGCAGCAGTTGCACCTGATCCTCCAGGTTCGGGCAGGCCGGGTAGCCGAAGCTGTAGCGCGAGCCGTGGTAGCCCTGCTGGAGCAGCTTGTCCTTGTCGCGCGCGTCCTCCGCGCCGAAGCCCAACTCCGCGCGGATGCGGGCGTGCACATACTCGGCCATCGCCTCAGCCATCTCCACCGAGATGCCGTGCAGGTACAGGTAGTCCTGGTAGCGGTTCTCCTCGAACCACTGGCGCGCCACTTCGGACGCGTGCTGGCCCATGGTGACGACCTGCAGGCCGATCACGTCGCGTTCCGCGTCGTTCACGTCGCGGAAGAAGTCGGCGATGCACTCGCCATCCTCCTTGGCCTGACGCGGCAGGGTGAAGCGCGCGGCCTCGGTGTGGCCGTCCTCCTCGAACAGGATCAGGTCGTTGCCGTCCGCCGCCGCTTTCCAATAGCCGTAGACGGCCTGCGGGCGCAGGATCTCCTCCTTGGCGCACTGGGTCAGCAGGCGGTCGAGGATGGGGCGCAGCTCCTTCTTCGACCACTCCATGAACTCGCCCAGCGTGCGGCCGTCCTTCCGGTAGCCCCAGTGGAGCTGGTAGACCATGCGCTCGTTGAGGTAGGTGACCAGCGTCTTCAGCGGCACGTACTCGATGACCTTCGGCCCCCAGAACGGCGGCGGCGGCACGGCCACGCCTTCGCCCAGGCGGGCGCGGCGGGCGCGCACGGCGTCCTTGTCCACCGGGCCGGTGGCGGCGTCCGTGGCGCGGCCCAGCGTGCGGCGGCGGTTCACCGGCCGCCCCTGACGCTTCACCCGCTGGAGAGCGAGCTGGTTGTCGAAGGTGCCGGACACCACCTGATCCATCAGCGTCAGCCCGTCGAAGGCGTCACCCGCGTAGGCGACGCGGCCGGAGCCGTAGGAGTTGGCGCAGTCCTCCTCCACATAGGCGCGGGTCAGCGCGGCGCCGCCCAGCAGGACGGGCACCTCCAGCCCCTCGCGCGTCATCTCCTCCAGGTTCTCGCGCATGACGACGGTGGACTTCACCAGCAGGCCGGACATGCCGATGGCGTCGGCCTTGTGCTCCTTGGCGGCCTGGATGATGGCGCCGACCGGCTGCTTGATGCCGAGGTTGACGACCTTGTAGCCGTTGTTGGTGAGGATGATGTCGACGAGGTTCTTGCCGATGTCGTGCACGTCGCCCTTCACGGTGGCGAGCACCATCGTGCCCTTCTGCTGGCCCTCCACCTTCTCCATCAACGGTTCCAGGAAGGCGACGGCGGCCTTCATGGTCTCCGCCGACTGGAGCACGAAGGGCAGTTGCATCTTGCCCGCGCCGAACAGCTCGCCCACCACCTTCATGCCGTCCAGCAGGAAGGTGTTGATGATGTCCAGCGGCGCGTATTTCTCCAGCGCCGCCTTCAGGTCGTCCTCCAGGCCGGTGCGGTCGCCGTCGACGATGCGCTGCTTCAGGCACTCCTCGATGGTCTCCGGGCGCGTCTTCTTCTTGGCGTCGGCGGCCTTGCGGCCCTCGAACAGGGCGATGAAGGCTTGCAGGGGATCATACCCCTCGGCGCGGCGGTCGAAGATCAGATCCTCGGCAACCTTCACCTCCTGCTCGGGGATCAGGTGCAGCGGCATGATCTTGGACACGTGCACGATGGCGCCGGTCATGCCGCGCTTCACCGCGTGGTCCAGGAACACCGAGTTCAGCACGTGCCGCGCCGCCGCGTTCAGGCCGAACGAGACGTTGGAGAGGCCGAGGATGATCTGGCAATCGGGCATTTCACGGCTGATCGCCTCGATGCCGTCCAGCGTCCAGATGGCGAGCTTGCGGTCGTCCTCGTTGCCCGTCGCGATGGTGAAGGTCAGCGGGTCGAACAGCAGGTCGGCCGGGTTCAGCCCGTACTCGCCCACCGCCATGTCGTAGAGGCGCTTGGCGATGGCCAGCTTGCGCTCGGCCGTCTTCGCCATGCCCTCCTCGTCGATGGTCAGCGCGATGACGGCGGCGCCGAACGTCTTGGCAAGTTCCAGGCGCTTGCGCGCCGGCTCCTCGCCGTCCTCGAAGTTGATGGAGTTGATGATGGCCTTGCCGCCGTAGAGCTGCAAAGCCTTCTCCAGCACCGGGTATTCGGTGGAGTCGATGACCAGCGGCGCCGTCACGGAGCCGACGAAGCGCTGCACCACCGCCTGCATCTCGGCCGATTCGTCGCGGCCGACGAAGGCGGTGCAGACGTCCAGCGCGTGGCTGCCCTCCTTCACCTGCTCGCGCGCCATCTCGACGCAGCCGTCCCAGTCGCCCTTCTCCTGCAGCTCGCGCCACTTCTTGGAGCCGTTGGCGTTGCAGCGCTCGCCGATGGCGAAGAAGGCGTTCTCCTGGCGCAGCGTGACCTGGGAGTAGAGCGAGGCGGCGGCGGGCACCCAGTGCACCGTGCGGCCCTTGGGCGCCGGGCGGTGGCCGCCGGCCGGGGCCAGCTTGCGCAGCATGGCGTCGGCCGCCGCGATGTGCGGCACGTTGGTGCCGCAGCAGCCGCCCACGAGGTTGACGCCGTCGTCGGTGACGAAGCGCTCCAGCCAGTGCGCGAAATCGCCGGCCGCCAGCGGGTAGTGCGTCTTGCCGTCCACCAGCTCCGGTAGGCCGGCGTTGGGCTGGACGGAGATCAGCCCCGGCCAGTTCTGCGCCAGCCAGCGCACGTGCTCGCCCATCTCCATGGGGCCGGTGGCGCAGTTCAGGCCCATCAGCGGCACGTCGAGGGCCTGGATGATGGTGGCCGCCGCCGCGATGTCGGTGCCGACCAGCAGCGTGCCGGTGGTCTCCACCGTCACCTGCACAAAGACCGGCGTGTCGGTTCCCGCTTCCTTGCGCGCGCGCTTGACGCCGTTGACGGCCGCCTTGATCTGCAGCGGGTCCTGGCAGGTCTCGACCAGGATGGCGTCGCAGCCGCCGGCGATCTGCCCGGCCGCCTGCACGCGGAAGCTCTCCTCAAGCTCCGGATAGGCGATGTGGCCAAGGCTGGGCAGCTTGGTGCCCGGCCCGATGGAGCCCAGCACGAAGCGTGGGCGCCCGTCCGTGAACGTCTCCGCCGCCTCGCGCGCCAGCTCGACCGCGCGCACGTTGATCTCGAACGCCTTGTCGGACAGCCCGAACTCGCCCAGCGTCACGGGGGAGGCGCCGAAGGTGTCGGTCTCCACCATGTCGGCGCCGGCCTCGAAATAGCCGCGATGGATCTCGCGGACGATGTCCGGGCGGGACAGCGGCAGGATGTCGGTGCAGTTCTCGTGCCCCCAGTAGTCGTTCTCGACGTCGAGGTCGAGCGCCTGGATGCGGCTGCCGAACCCGCCGTCGCACAGGAGAACGCGGTCACGCAGAAGGTCGAGGATATGGGGCATCGTGCGGCTCAGTCAGGGTTGTTCGGCAGAATGGTTCGGCAGGATGAAGGAAAGCGGCGTCAATCCGCCGCCTGCACCGGGGCCTTGGCCTTCACGCCCAGCATGCGGCAGATGGCGACCGTCAGCTCGGCGCGGTTCAGCGTGTAGAAGTGGAACTGCTCCACCCCATGGGCCTGAAGCTCCTTGCACTGCTCGGCGGCCATGGTGGCGGCGACGAGTTGGCGGGTTTCCGGGTCGTCGTCCAGCCCTTCGAAGGTGTCGAAGAACGTCTGCGGGACTGCAGCGCCGCACTTGCCGGCGAACTCCACCGCGCGGGCGAAGTTGGTGATCGGCAGGATGCCCGGCACGATCGGCACGGCGATGCCGGCGCCCGCACAGCGGTCGCGGAAGCGCAGGAAGGCCGCGTTGTCGAAGAAGAACTGGCTGATGGCGCGGGTGGCGCCCGCGTCCACCTTGCGCTTCAGATTGTCCAGGTCGAAGGCGGCCGACGGCGCCTCCGGGTGCGCCTCCGGGTAGGCGGCGACCGAGATTTCGAAGTCGGCGACCTTGCGCAGCCCTTCCACGAGGTCCACCGCGTACGGATAGCCGCCGGGGTGCGGCACGTAGACGGCACCCGCCCCGCCCTCGCTCTCCGGCGGGTCGCCGCGCAACGCCACGATGTGGCGGATGCCGGCGTCCCAATAGGTGCGGGCGATGGCGTCGATCTCCGCGCGGGTGGCGCCGACGCAGGTCAGGTGCGCGGCGGCCTGGATGCCGGTCTCGCGCTGAATGCGGCACACGGTGTTGTGCGTGCGCTCGCGCGTGGAGCCGCCGGCCCCGTAGGTTACCGACACGAAGGCGGGGGCGAGCGGGGCGAGGCGCTGGATCGCCTGCCACAGGCTCTGCTCCATCTTCTCCGACTTGGGCGGGAAGAACTCGAAGCTGACCGACGGGCCGCTGGTCATGGGGTGGCTCCGGTGCTGGAGAGGACGGAAGGGGTGGCGCCGGCCGGCCGCCCCGCGAGGCGGGTGGCCGGCCAGATGGAAACGGTGAGCGGGTCGCCCGGCAGGTGCACGACGTCCCGGCAGTCGAGGCCGGCCTGGCGGCACCACAGCATGATCTCGTGGTCGGCGAAGCCCAGGCGGCGGTGCGCGTGCTCGCTGCGCAGGGCCTCCAGCCCGTGCGGCGCGAAGTCGACGACCAGCAGCCGCCCGCCGGGGCGCAGCACGCGCGCCGCCTCGCCCAGCACGTCGGCGGGATCCTCGGCGAAGTGCAGCACCTGATGGATGACCGCCGCGTCGAAGGAGCCGGAGGGGAACGGCAGCTGGTACATGTCCGCCTGCCGCACGTGGCAATGGCGCAGGCCCGCCGCCTCCAGCTTGGCGCGGGCGATGGACAGCATCTCGCGCGACTGGTCGACGCCGACGGCGCGCCGCGCGCGCGGCCCCAGCACCTCCAGCATGCGCCCGGTTCCGGTGCCGACGTCCAGCAGGTCGCCGATGCCGTCGTCCGGCAGCAGGCGCATCAGCGCCTCCTCCACCTCGCGCTCGGGCACGTGGAGGGAGCGGATCTCGTGCCAGCGCCCGGCGTTCTCGCGGAAATAGGAGGACGCGGCTTCCGAGCGGGCGCGCTTGATCGCCTCCAGCCGCTCCAGGTCCAGCGCCAGCGTTGGGTCGTCGCCGGGGATGGCGTCCACCAGCACGCGCGCCAGTTCCGCCGACGGCCCCTTCTCGGCCAGCCGGTAGAAGGCGAAGGTGCCCTCGCGGAAGCGGTCGAGCAGACGGGCGTCACACAACAGTTTAAGATGGCGCGAGACGCGCGGCTGGCTCTGGCCGAGGATCTGCGTCAGCTCGCTGACCGTCAGCTCGCCGTGGGCGCACAGCGCCAGCAGTCGGAGCCGGGTGGTCTCCGCCGCCGCCTTCAATGTCGCAAGCAGGTCGTCCATCGCCCGCCGTCCACCCTTCGCCGCGTCTCGGCCGCACGGGACCCGCCGGTCCGTCGGCCTTGGATACAGATATAAAGATATCTTTATGCAGCGTAAACCAGATTCCACGAAACCCGTTCCGCCCCCCTCCGATGGGCCTTTGGCCGTGCGTGCGCATCGTGCGTGCGCATCGGCATGGTTACCACACCGGCGGGGTTTGCACCGGGCATCGCTTGTCACACGCTGGTCAAAAGGCGATGCCTGTGTTAGTGGACGGAATGGCAGAGTTTTTGCCGGTTCGCGCCGGCGGAGATCCGCTGCCCCTCCCGTTCCCCGGTGCGTGCACCGCGCGGCCCGGGGGGTGAACCGCCCCCGTGAACCACGACGAAGCCGCTCCGCCATGACGCTGGCCAGCCTCTCCCGCTCCCTCCTGCGCACCGCCGCGACGGCCCTGGTCCTCGCCACCGCCGCCTGCGCGACGCCTTCCGGCGATTCGGCCAACGACCCGCTGGAGCCGGTCAACCGCGCCATCTGGGGCTTCAACGAAGGCACGGACATCCTGCTGGTCCGCCCGGCGACGGAAGTCTACGTCAACGCCGTGCCCGACCCGGTGCGCGAAGTGGTGCACAACTTCCTCATCAACCTGACGATGCCGCTGGTCATCGCCAACCAGTTGCTCCAGGGCGACGCCCAGGGCGCATCCGACGCGACCGGGCGGTTCCTCACCAACACCATTCTCGGCATGGGCGGCCTCGCCGACGTCGCCACGGAGGCGCGGATCCCCTACGAGTCGGAGGATTTCGGCCAGACGCTCGCCGTGTGGGGCCTGGGCGAAGGCCCGTACCTCGTGCTGCCGCTGCTGGGCCCGTCGGGCCTGCGTGACGCGGCCGGCCTCGGCGTCGACACGGTGGCCGACCCCGCGCGCGTCGCCGCCTACGCCAGCGGCGCCAAGGGTGCGCTGTGGGCGCGCGCCGGGGCCACCACCGTCGACACCCGCTCGCAGTACCTGGGCACCATCGACGACATCCGCCGCAACTCGGTCGACCCCTACGCCTCGCTGCGCAGCCTCTACCGCCAGCGCCGGCAGGTGGAGATCAACGATGGCAAGGCCACGCCGGCGGAGCAGCCGGACTTCCCGGTCGACCCGGCGGCCCCGAAGCGCTGAGATCTACCCGATTGAGACTCTCCTCGCGGGCATTGACAACCAATCGCCCGCAGCCACTTTGACCTGAGCCATGCTGAACCGTCGCCTGTTCCTATCCTGTGCGGCCCTGCTCGCGGTTGGCAGCCGGGCCGTACCCTCCGCCCTCGCCCAGTCCATCAGCGACAAGGGCGCGGCCGACTTCATCAACACGCTGGGCAACGAGGCGATCAACACCTTCGCCCGTAAGGACCTGCCGCGTCCGCAGGCCCTCACCCGCTTCCGAGATCTGCTGTACCAGGGCTTCGATGTGCCCTACATCAGCCGCTGGGTGCTCGGCAAGTACTGGAACCAGGCCTCGCCCGAGCAGCAGAAGCAGTACGAGAGGCTGTTCGAGCAGTTGATCGTGCAGACCTACGCGAACCGCTTCATCGAGTATTCGGGCGAGACGTTCCGCATCACCGGCACCAAGCCGCTGGGCGAGACCGACACCGCGGTGTCCACGCAGATCGTCCGCCCCAGCGGGCCGCCGATCAACGTCGACTGGCGCGTGCGCAAGAAGGACGGCGGCTTCAAGATCATCGACGTCGTCGTCGAAGGCGTGAGCATGGGCGTCACCCAGCGTCAGGAGTTCGCCTCCGTCATCGAATCGAACGGCGGCAACATCAACGGGCTGCTGAAGGCCCTGCGCGAACGGGTTTCCTGACGCCGGCCTACGGCGTTCGGACCCGGCGTTCGGGCATGGAAAAGGGGCTGCCCGCCGGGCGGCCCCTTTTTTTCGTTGGCGCGCCATCACCCCAACCTGCGACTTCTCTGTGTCGTCATGCCCGGGACAAGCCCGGTCATGACGAGAACAGGTGTGTCCGATGGGTGCCCGCCCTACCCCGTGGCCGCCTCGACCGTTTCCTCGGCGAGCGGGACGGCGATGCGGAAGCGCGCGCCGCGCGGCGTCGGGTCCATGTGCAGCGTGCCGCCGACCTGCCGCGTCAGGGTGGTGACGATGCGCAGGCCCAGGCTCTTCGCCCGCTCCGGGTCGAAATCGGCGGGCAGGCCGGGGCCGTCGTCCGTCACGGAGAACTCCAGCTCGCGTCCGACCCGCCGCAGCGAAACGTCGACCCGCACCCGCCCGCCGGCACCGTGCTTAATGGCGTTGGTGATCAGCTCGTTGGCGACGAGGCTGAGCGGGATGGCGAGGTCGATGGGCAGTTCGACCTCCTCCGCGTCGATGCGCAGGTCGCACGCCGTCGCCCCGCCCGAGGCGGCCAGCAGGTCGTCGGCCAAGGCGTGCAGGTAGGTCGCCAGTTCGACCGTCTCGAAGCGTTCGGTCTGGTAGAGCCGGGCGTGCACCTGGGCGATGGCGTGGATGCGGCTGATGGCGTCGCGGAAATGGTGGCGCAGCCGGTCCTCGGTGATGCCGCGCAACTGCAGCGACAGCAGGCTGGACACCAGGTGCAGGCTGTTCTTGACGCGGTGGTTCACCTCGCGCAGCAGCAGGCTCTTCTGGTCGAGCGCGCGCTGCAGCTCCGCGCGGGCGCGCGTGCGCTCGGTGATGTCGCGCAGGATCCCGGTGATGAAAACGTTCGAGCCTTCCGCCGTCCAGCGGGCGACCGACATCTCCAGGTCCACCACGCCGCCGTCCCTGCGGCGCCCGGCCACCTCGAAAGGGCCGGCGCTGACCGGCCCGGCGCCGGCCGGCTCCAGCCAGCGCGCGGCACCCTCGCCAAGCACGGTGGCGATGGGAAGTCCCACCGCCGCGTCGGCGGTGTAGCCGAACTGCCGCTCGGCGGCGCGGTTCAGCCACTGGATGCTGCCGGCGACGTCGGTGGTGACGATGGCGTCCTGCGCGGTGTCGACGACGGCGCGGTAGCGCGCCTCGCGCCGTTCGCGCAGGTAACGCTCGCGCTCCACCTGCAGCGTCACGTCGGTGATCTCGACGACGCACATGGGCACGCCGCCCACCGCGATGCGGCGCACGGTGGTGTTGTGCACCACCGGCCGCCCGTCGGGACGGAGCAGGGCGAAGGGAAAGCGGTTCAGCGTGTGCGACAGCACGGCGGGGGCGCCGGTGGTCAGCGCGTCCTCGATCGCCGCGTCGATGCGCGAACCGCGCAGGTCCGGGAACACCGCCATCAGCTCGCGGCCCAGCAGGTCGGCGGCGGGACGCCGGGCGGTGCGCTCCATCCAGGCGTTCCACAGCCGCACGCGCCCCTCGGCATCGAGCAGGACGACGCCCGCGTCCAGCGCGTCGAGCACGCCGATCAGCACATCAGTCGACGTGTTGGGGGCGGATGCGTCAGGAACGGTCGCCACAGTCGGCCCCGGTGGCTATGTCGGTGATGAAGCGGTGGATCAGCTCCCGCAGGTTGGTGAGCGACGGCAGATCCATGAGCAGCGCGATGTAACCGCGGATGTTGCGGCTGCGGATCGAGAAGTCGATGTAGAGCAGCAGCACCAGCGCGTCGCCCGACGCGGCGCCGGCCTCGCCGTCGTCGTTCCCGGCGCTGTACAGCAGGGCGCGCCCGTCGCCGCGCAGCAGGCTGGGCAGCGAGATGTTGAGCGTCTCCTTCAGCGCGTTGGCGATCACCGACAGGCAGCCGTTGAGGATGACGTTGCCCATCTCGGTCAGCGCCTCCTGCTCCAGGTCGACGATCTCCTCCAGGCTGTACCCGGCGCCGACGGCGGCGCGCACCAGCTCCAGCGAGTTGACTTCCGGGAAGATCAGCAGCGCCCGTCCCGAGAAGCGCCCCTGGAAATTCTGGGCGACGGCGACGAAGGGCGCCGGCTCGTTGCGCGTCAGCGCCTGCAGCGCGGCTTCGCGCGGGACGATGCTCACCGCCGGCACCGACAGCATCACCTGGTCCGACACCATCCGGCTCAGGTAGGTGGCGGCGCGCCCCACCCCCATGTTGAGAAGTTCGGTGAGCGCGTCCCGCTCCAACTCGTCAAGGTCGATCATCCCTTGGACTCCAGGAACGCCACTCGTTCGGCGGGTACGGCGCTCAATAGTCGGCAATGAGCTCAACATTGACCACCCGATGTCCGTGCGGTCAAGTCAGGGACGCCTCGGCCCTTCGGATAGTCCATTCGCCAGACCTGTAATTTGGCGATGGACACGGCTTCACGCAAGGCTACGGCACGCGCGGCGCCTTTTTGGGGGGCGCCGCGCGTGCCGTCGGAACTCAACTGCCTTTGGGATGTCGCGGGATTACGTCACGCCCGCGCCAGCTCCGTGTCGGAACCGGCGGCCCGCCAGACCTTGGACGCGGTCGGGCCGGTGTCGCCCACGGTTTCGATGTATTTCACCGGGTCGCCCGTCTGCAGCTCGTCGAAGGCGACGTTGATGCAGGAGTTGCGGTGGAAGTAAAGCTGCGTGCCGGTGTTGGTCATGATGAAGCCGTGGTCCTCGGCCGGGTAGAGCTGCGACACGCGGCCGGGCTCCTCGGCGTCGCGCGCCTTCACGTCGCCGCGCAACTTCTGCTTGAAATCCTTCAACTGGCGTTCGGCGGCCTCGAAGGCGTCGCGGATCGAGGTGCGGGCGTCGGGGTTGGCGTACTTCTCCTTCGCCTTGTTGGGCTGGCGGCTGACGACAATGTCACTGCCCGGCACCATCAGTTCGATGCGCACGTCGACGACGTTGCCGGTCTTGTGCTGGCGGTGCTGATGCTCCAGCGCCACACGGATGCCGACGAGGCGGTCGTACATGCGCTCCAGCTTCTCCGCCCGTTCACGGATGTAGCCCTCCAACTCTTCCGACGGGTCCATGTTGTGGAAGGCGATTTCCAGGTTGGTGTTCATGATGCTCCCTCGAATGGGCTGGCGGCGATCAGGCTCCGGCGCGGCGGCGCGGCTTGCGGCCGGGCGGCGGCCGTTCGGCCCCGCCGCCCGCCGTTTCGGGCTCGGGTGTTTCGGCCTCGGGCGTTTCGGGCCAAGGCGCGCGGTCGCCGGCGCCGGGGATCTGGAACTCCTCGCCCTGGTCGGCGAGGCCGGGCATCTCGCCCTGGTTCGCCATGCTCAGCACCGGCTCCACCGGTTCCGTGTGCTCGGCGGTGTCGTCCGGGCCGTGGCTGGGGTTGGGGCCCAGCGTGCCGGCGGTGTTGTCTTCGATGGCGATTTCTTCCCTGGCGAGCGCCCAATGGTCCGCGCGTCGGCCTTCCGGCCGGCCTTCCCGCTCCCAGATCTGATAGGCGCGCCGCCGGATGCGTTCTTCCAGATCCTCGGCCATGCGGGTGCGCTCCTTCCCTGCTTGGATTCTGCCGGAACAACCGGAGGTCCCCACCCTTGGTTCCGCAGGATAACGGTTGCCGCGCAGCGTAAGCGCCGCCACATAGGTGGCCTGACACGGGGAGATGGACCGGGCACGATGAGCTGGAGACACAAACCGGTCGCGGTCGGCGACCGTTTCGCGCGGGCGGGGCAGTCGTCGCGCGTGTACGTGGTGGTGGCGCTGGACATCAACCGGCCGGGCCTGCCCCCGCACGCCCGGCTGCAGGTCGAGGACGAACCCACCGAGAAGGTGACGATCGCCATCGCGGCACTCGGCGACCCAACCCTGTACCGGCGCTTGTGACGCGGACGGACTCGCTACGGGTTGCTTGAAATGCACACCCCGGCCGCGCCAATATGACGAACGTCACATGGCGGGGCTAAAAAGCGCATGGAACGCCAGTCGAGTCGCAAGCCGGCCCCTCGGTTCACGGTGCGCCGGCGCCTGCCCGGCGGGCCTCGCCCGGCTGGCACCGACGACCGTTCCGCCGTCGAGCTGCGGCTGCGGCGCGTGCACAAGGCCAGCGTGGTGGCGCTCGCCATGCTGGCCGAGCACAAGGACCCCTACGCCTCGCAGCACATCCTGCGCGTCTCGCGCCTGACCGACGAGATGGCGCGGGTGCTCCAGCAGGAGAGCCCCTACGCCGGCCAGATCGAAGACCGCTACCGCGAGCGGCTGCGCGTCGCCAGCATGCTGCACGACGTCGGCAAGGTGACGATCCCCGACGGCATCCTCCAGAAGCCCGGCCGCCTGGATCCCGAGGAACGGGCGCTGATGCAGAAGCACAGCCACAACGGCCGCATGATCCTGGAACGCGCCGCCAGGCTGTCGGAAGCCGGCGGTTATCTGGCGCTGGGCGCGGAGATCGCCGGCCACCACCACGAGAAGTTCGACGGCAGCGGCTACCCCTACCGCCTCGGCGGTACGGACATCCCGCTGTCGGCCCGCATCGTCGCCGTGGCCGACGTGTTCGACGCCCTCACCCACCGCCGCTCCTACAAGGACGCCTGGGCGCCGGTCGAGGCGATCACCTACGTGCGCGAGCGCGCCGGGACGGAGTTCGACCCCGTCGTCGTCGAGGCCTTCCTGTCGGTGATCGACACCCGCAACTCGGTCACCATCATCGCCTGGAACGACGGCATGAGCGTCGGCATCGAGGATCTCGACAACGACCACCGCACGCTGATCGACCTCATCAACCAGGTGGCGGCGGCCGACAGCCGGCGGGACCGGATCAACCTGGAAGCGGTGCTGGACGAGCTGATCGACTACACCGTCTTCCACTTCGACAAGGAAGAGAAACACATGGAGCGGGCTGGCTACCCGGAGCTGGCCGGGCACCGCGCCATCCATACCGCGCTCACCCGGCAGGTGCTGGACATCCGCCGCCGCGTGGTGGCCGGGCATCAGGCCGAGTTGGGCGATGAAGTGCTGGACTTTCTCAGCCGCTGGCTGCGCGAGCACATCCTGCGCTCCGACGCGCTGTACCGACCGTATCTTGTTGGCAACGACCCCTGAAAAAGAACACTCGTCCGAAAGTTCGTCCATGACACGACGTTTGAATTAGTCACAAATGGATGGTATCGCCTTTCCACCGCCGTCAGGTCCGACACGCCCGGCCGGACCGTCGGAACGGGGTCAAACAGGTTGCCGCCCTTGTCGCACGCTCCGCTCTCCCAGGCTCCGCACGTCCGCACCCCGTTTCCCCGTGCCCTCATCCGTTTCGCCGCGACGCTGACCGCCATCGCCGCCCTCACCACCGGCATCCCCGCCGGTGCGGCCGAACCGGGCGGCGCCGTGCTGCAGTTCGGCCTGTACGGCAAGGAAGGCGAGGCCTGGTGGGCTTGGCAGACCATGAAACGCCGCAAACCCGAGCTGGTGAACGGCCTGACCGCCGACGTGGTGGCGCTGGGCGCCGGCAACCAAGGCGGCGTCGCGCTGCGGGCCAGGACGGCGGCCGGCACCGATGGCAACGCGCTGTGCCGCCGCATCGTCGGCGCCGGTTTCGGCTGTCTGGTGATCGAACAGGCGCCGGCCGCGGCCCCCGCCCCCCGGTCGGCCGAGACGACCATCACCACGGTCAAGCCCACCATCAAGCCCAGCCCCGCACCGCAGCCGGCACCGGCGCCGGCCTTGGCCGAGGTGCCGCCGGCCCCCCAGGCGGTCGTGGTTCCGGTGGCCATGGCGGCGCCGAAGGCGCCTGAGGCGCCGGCCACCATCACCACCGCCGTCCTCCCGCCGTCGGCCCCGCCGCCCGCGCCGATCACCGTCGCCATGGCGGCCCCGCCGCCCCCTCCCCCGCCGGCACCGCCTTCGCAGTCCGTGGCTCCGGCACCGGCGCCCGCCGCGCCCGCCCAGGCGACGCCCGCCGGCGGCCTGCGGTTCGCGCCGTTCGCCCCGCCGCCCGCCGCGCCGGCCAAGCCGGCCGGTGCCGCCACGCACGCCGGCATGCCCGGCCACGACGGCGTTTTCCTCTACAATGACGACGAAGCCCGCGTCCTGCGCGAGATCGAGGGGCGCGCGCGCGTGCGCGGCCGGCTCGGCGCCATCATCCCGGACACCAAGATCGACATCTCCCCGGCGGTGCTGAAGCGCGAGAACTGGAACCTCTGCGCCGTCACCTTCGACGACGGCCCGCACCGCACGGTGACCCGGCAGATCCTGGAGATCCTGAACCAGGAGAAGATCGTCGCCACCTACTTCCCGGTCGGGCGCGTCGCCGCGCACTACCCCGACATCATCAAGGAGTGGGTGGCCGCCGGCCACGAGATCGGCAACCACAGCCAGACGCACGCAGACCTGCGCCCGCTGCCGGCCGAGGCGCAGCGCTTCGAGATCGCCGAGGCCAACCGCATCCTGCGCACCATGGGCGCCAACCCCGTGCTGTTCCGCCCGCCCTACGGCCGCTACACGCTGGATCTGCTGGCCATCGCGCGCGAGGAAAAGATGGCGCCGGTGCTGTGGAACGTGGACACGCGCGACTGGCAGATGCGCGACCCCGACAAGATCGTCCAGCACGTGAAGACCGCGGCCGGCACCGGCAGCGTGCTGCTCATGCACTCCACCTACCCGTCCACCGCCGCGGCGCTGCCGCGCGTCATCAGCGACCTGCGCTCGAAGGGCTGCCAGTTCGTGACCCTGTCGGAGTGGATCGAGCGGATGCGCAACCTGGCCGCGCCGATGATGGTCAACGCGGCCGAGCCGGTGGTCAGCGCCGGCGCCCCGCTGGGCGGCGCGCCACACTGAGGGACATGCGTTCCCGACGTTGGGTTTTCGGCTTTGGCCTCAACCCAACCTACGCGGGACGTTCCCGTAGGTTGGGTTAAGCCGCAGGCGCAAACCCAACGGCAGCCGAGGCCGTCAGCCGCCGCCCTTCTGCTTCTTGATCTGGCCGTACTTGCGGATGGTGGATTCCAACTGCGGGTCCAGCATCATCCATTCGCCGACCATCTTGCCGTCCTTCACCTCGTTGACGGCGATGGTGGTGGCGAAGCTGAACTTGGCGAACGCGTCGTCGATCTTCACCGTGATGCGGGCGTTCTGGCCGCGGATCAGCGAATCGTCGAACTGCGTCACCACGAAACCTTTGGTGGTGATGGCCGCGATAGGAAAGCTCTTGCTGTCCACCTCGATGACGTTGCCCGGCGTGCGGGCCGGCCGCTTGGCGCCCGGTTTCGGCTTCGCCTTCGACTTCTTGTCGAAGATGGTGATCTTGAGGAAATCCAGAATGCCCATATGCCCGCCACCCCCGGAAACGGCACGCGGACGCGCCCGGATTCCGTGAAGGCGGGCGCACGCGAGCTGACGGGGGCGATTTAACCGCGCCGCATGGCCGGGCCGCAACCAAATCGTGCCGGCCTGCGGCATAAGGCGGCGTCAATGCGGAAGCAGCGCCGATCCCGGTCGCTCGCCGGCCGCGGTTTCCACCCGGCGCCACGCCGCGCGGGCGCGGGCGGCGAACAGCATGGCGAAGGGGACGAGCGTCACCACCACCACCGCGCCCCCCATGGCGACCGACAGCAGCCCCGCCGGATCGGCCGGGTCGATGCGCCACGCCACCTCCACCAGCAGGTGCAGGGCAAGCGCCGCGAAGAACGTCGCCGCCAGGGCCGGCGCCACGTAGCCGGGGGCTCGCCGCACGGCCTCGGCACCGGCCCGCCCGTTCCGCTCATTCCCCAGCGGCGGACAAGAGATCCCGAAGACATCCTGCATGGGCACCTCCTGGACCGTGTGGTCCCGACCGTTCCTCGCGTCGATGGTGAACTGAATATAGCGGCGAATCGACGCCGGGCATCGGCTCCGATCCGCCTACCGCCATCAGGCCAGCCCCCGACTTATGGGTATCTACCCTTCGCACGGGCGGCTATTCGCAGCACTCCACAGATCCTGTGGATAAGTCTGTTGGCATTTGCCGTGTATCTCCGATTCGCCACAGGCCAGCCAAGCGCGCCGACCACTATGCCCAAATTGTAGGCATCGGCTGAAAGCCTTGGTTTCCAAGGGATAGCGGCCGCACCCCAGGACAGGCGCGGGTTTCCGTGTCAATCCGGTAACGGCGAAAACGGCCCCGCATGGTCTTTTCGCCACAGGGGGCCACCTGTTGACAACTCCCACTGTCCGGGCCGCGAGGTACTATGCCCCCCCCTACTCCGCGGCCTTCGCCGTGGGCGGGGCGGGTTCCGTGGCGGCCCAGCAGCGCACCACCTCGGCCACGCTCCAGGCCTGGGCGATGCAGCCGCGCGGGGCGAAGGGCGGCTCGGCGTCGAAGACCTCGCTGATGGTGCCCACCCCGGCCTCGTCCAGGTGCGGCAGGTAGCCCTCCAGCAGCGTGCGCGCCCCCGCCTTGTCCTCGGGGTGCAGCTTCAGCCAGGCATCCACCATCGGCCCGATCAGCCAGCCCCACACCGTGCCCTGGTGATAGGCGGCGTCGCGCGCCCTCAGGTCGCCGAAGTACTTGGACTTGTAGTCGCAATGGCCGGGGGCCAGGGAACGCAGACCGACCGGCGTCAGCAGCCGCTCGCGCACAATGTTCACCACCGCGTCCCAGCGCCGCCGGTCCAGCACCGGGTTGTCCAGCGATACGGCGAAGATCTGGTTGGGGCGGATCGCGTCGTCGTCGCCCTGCTCGCCGTCCACGACGTCGTAGAGGCAGCCGGAGCCCTCGTTCCAGAAGCGCGCGTTGAAGGACTCCCGCGCCTTCGCCGCCATGGCGCGATAGGGCCGGGCGGCCTGGCTGCCCTCCTCCTCCTCGACCCAGCGGGCGGTGAGGCACAGCGCGTTGTACCACAGCGCGTTGATCTCCACCGCCTTGCCCCGGCGCGGCGTGACCACCCAGTCCTCCACCTTGGCGTCCATCCACGTGAGCTGGTAGCCCTCCTGCCCCTGGCGCAGCAGCCCGTCGGCCGGGTCCATGCCGATGCCGAAGCGCGTGCCGCGCCGGTGGCACTCGATGACGTCCAGCAGCTTGGGCAGGATGATGCGCAGCGTGTCGCGGTCGTCCGTGACGTTCAGATAGCGGTTCAGCGCGTGGAAGAACCACAGCGTGGCGTCGGCGGTGTGGTACAGCCCCTCGTCCTTGCCGTCGGGGAACATGTTGGGGATCAGCCCCTGGCGGATGTAGTGGGCGAAGGTGCGCAGGATCCATCCCGCCTCCACGTGCCGGCCGGTGGCCAGCGTCAGCCCCTCCAGGCTGATCATGGTGTCGCGGCCCCAGTCGGTGAACCAGTGATAGCCGGCGATCACCGTGCGCACCTCGTCGCCCTCGGCCCGCGCGCGCATCTGGTCGGCGACGCGGCCGGCGGGCACGAAGATGAAGCTGTCGGCGGCCAGCACCAGCTCCGCCATCGGCCCTTCGCGCAGGCAGGGGTCCGCCATGCGCACCAGCCGCCGCCGCCGCTCCGTCTCGAAGGTCAGCACGTCGGCCGGCGGCAGCGCCTCGATCCGCTGCCAGGATTCGGTGGAGGCGACGAAGGTCATCGCCTGCCCCTGCCCCAGCGGTCCGCTGAAGAAGCCGGGCGTCCACAGGGAGCCGCGGGAGTCGTACCCGCGCTCCGCCTCGACGTTGTAGAACACGTCGCGCCGCGCCCCGCCGTCCAGCGTCAGCGGCATGGTCGCCCCCTCGATCGTCATGCGCAGCACCGGCAGGCCGGAGCCGGCCCACACCTCGTACTGGTGCCCCTCGGCGACCATGCGGTAGTCGCGCGCCAGCGGCTGGTCGACCGCCGATTCCAGCGTGCGGAAGGCCAGCACCGGGCGCAGCCGCAGCGTCACCGGGCGCGGCGCCTTCACCACGCGGTAAGTGACGTGCACGATGTTCTGCCGGTGCGGCATGACGATCTGCTTCTCGATGACGATGCCGTCCAGCTCGTACCGCCAGACCGGCAGCCCCATTTCCAGCCGGAACGCGGCCACGTGCCCCTGCCAGTCGCCGGAGCGCGAGTTGGGGCCGGGGTCGTGGCTGGTCAGCCGCCGCTCGGTCCCATCCGGCAGGATCACCACGTCGTTGAGCTGGCTCAGCATCACCACGCGCCCCAGCGGGGCCGGCAGCGCGGCGATCAGCAGCCCGTGATAGCGCCGGGTGACGGCCCCGCTGACCGACGACGAGGCGTAGCCGCCCAGCCCGTTGGCGACCAGCCATTCGCGGCCCAGCGCCGCGTCCGGCGTTTCGGTGAGGACGTCGCGCCCGAGCGTGCGGACGATCTCAGCCATGGCTCTCCTCCGGTTGTCTCTCCTGCGGGCGGGGCGACAGCACGATCGCCGCGTGGCCGGGGATCAGCAGCGCCCCCCGCGTGTCGATCGGCGGCGCGCCACCGCCGCCATAGGCCGCGTCCTCGCTGGACCACATCAGCCGCCACGCCCGCCCGAACGGCGGGGCCAGCAGCGGCTCCGGCAACGGCGACAGCGGCAGGTCGCGCCCCGAATTGACGATCAACAGGCGATCGTCGCCCTCCTCCCCGAAGAAGCGCAGAACGAATGCCTCCGCCCCCAGCACGGCCCCGTCCAGCCCGCCCGGCCGCTGCGCCCGGAACACCGGGTCCTCGCGACGCAGGCGCAGCAGGTCGCGGTGCAGCGCCACCGCCCAGGCGTGCCGTTCGCGCTCCGCGTGGTCGAGCTTGGAGCGTTCGAAGGTCGCCGGGTCGTGCGGCACGGCGAGTTGCTCCTGCATCTCCGGCGTGGCGATGCAGGGGAACTGCGCCAGGAACTCCGCCCGCCCCCTGGCGACCAGTTCGGCCAGCTCCGGCTTGTGGTCGGCGAAGTAGAAGAAGGGGGAGGACGCCGCGAACTCCTGCCCCTGGAACAGCATCGGCGTGCCCGGCCCCAGCAGCATCAGCGCGGTGAAGGCCCGGTACCGCCCCGGCGAGGTCAGCGCGTGCACGCGCAGGCCCCGGCCGGAATTGGCGATCTGGTCGTGGTTCTGCAAAAAGGTGACGAAGGCCGGCGGCTTGACGCCGAAGGCCGGCATGCCGCGCGTCTGCTTCTGCCAGCGGTACCACTGCCCCTGGTAGAGGAAGCCGTACTTCATGGCCGACACGAACTCCTGCGGCGTGCCGAGGTAGTCGGTGTAGTACGCCTCGTTGCGCCCCGTCAGCGCCACCATGGCGGCATGGTGGAAATCGTCGTTCCACAGCGCGTCCAGACCGCACGCGCCGCCCCCCTCCTCGCACGGGCGCAGCAGTCGGGAATGCTGCGGCTCGTTCTCGCCGATCAGGATGGTGGCCCGGCCGCGCGCGGCGGCGCGCACCGCCTGGCTCATCTCCGCCATCACGTTGACCGGGGAGGCGTCGAAGATCTGCTGCGTGGCGTCCAGGCGCAGGCCGTCCAGGTGGTACTCGTCGATCCAGAAGCCGGCGTTGGCGACGAAGAACTCCCGCACCGGGCCGCTGTCCGGGCCGTCGAAGTTGATCGGCTCGCCCCACTCGTTCTCGTAACGGTCGGTGAAGTAGCGGTCGGAGAAGCAGGTCAGGTAGTTGCCGTCTGGCCCCAGGTGGTTGTAGACGACGTCCAGGATCACCGCGAGGCCCAGCGCGTGCGCGCGGTCGACGAAGCGGCGCATGTCGTCCGGTCCGCCGTACAGCCGCGTCGGCGCGAACAGGTTCACCCCGTCGTAGCCCCAGCCGAAACGGCCGGGAAAATCCGCCACCGGCATGACCTCCAGCACCGTCACGCCGATGTCGGCGAGGTGCGGCAGTTCGCGCGCCGCCGCCTCCCACGTGCCCTCCGGGGTGAAGGTGCCGACGTGCATCTCGTAGGCGACCTGCCCCTCGATGGGCCGGCCCTTCCAGGCGTGGTCGGTCCAGTCGAAACAATGGGGATCGACCACCTGCGACGGACCGTGCGGCCCGTCGGGCTGGAAGCGCGAGACCGGGTCCGGGTACAGCGTTTCGCCGCCGTCCAGGCGGAAGCGGTACAGGCTGCCCACCGGCACCCCGTCGGCCAGCGCCGAAAAGTAGCCGCCGGCTTCGGGCTCCAACGCAACGGCGCGGCCGTCCGGTTCGATCACCACGGCGACCGACCGGCACTTCGGCGCCCAGACGCGGAAATGCACCCGCGCGCCGGGCAACACCTCGGCCCCCACCGGGTAGCGGCGCGGAACGGCGGGCAGCACGCTGAGCAGACGGGCGGCTTGGCTGGTCACGGGAGTTAGGCCTCTCGGGCAGGATGGCATGTCCATTCGGTTCCCCACCAACACGCGGCATGGCGGATTGATCCCGCCGGCGGCCGGAGCGTGTCCCCCACGAACACCGCGACTTTCCAGAATCTTCCATGGCGCGGGCGGACGTCGGTCGAGTTGACAACATTCCTACCGAGGGGCATGATCGACGGATCGTGGACGGCGAGGCGGGCCAATGTGACACCCTCACCCAAAGCGTATCACGCCGTAACATTGGGTAACATTTCCCAACGCGCAACGGCGTTTACATCGCCCGCTCCCCACCTATCTCGGTGCCCATGACCCGCGTATTGATCTGGAACGAGTTCCGCCTGGAGCGGCAGGACGAAGCCGTCGCCCGCATCTACCCGCAGGGCATGCACGAGGCCCTCGCCGCCCCGTTGCGGGCATCCGGCCTGTCCGTCGCCACCGCGACGCTGGACGAGCCGGAGCACGGCCTGACGGAAGCCCGGCTGGCCGACACCGACGTGCTGGTCTGGTGGGGCCACAAGGCGCACGCCGAGGTGGACGACGCCGTCGCCGCGCGCGTCCGCCGCCGTGTGCTGGAGCATGGCATGGGCTTCGTGCCGCTGCACTCCGCCCACGTGTCCAAGCCATTCCTGGCGCTGATGGGCACCGGCTGCTTCCTCAAGTACCGCGTCGCGGGCGAGCGCGAGCGGCTGTGGGTCGTCGATCCCGGACACCCGATCGCCGCCGGCATCGCCGACGTGATCGAGATCGAGCGGGAGGAGATGTACGGCGAACCCTTCGACGTGCCGCCGCCGGACGAGCTGGTCTTCATCTCGTGGTTCCAGGGCGGCGAGGTGTTCCGCAGCGGCTGCGCGTGGCGGCGCGGCTTGGGGCGCGTCTTCTATTTCCGCCCGGGGCACGAGACGTTCCCCACCTACCACCACCCGGACGTCCGGCGCGTCATCCTCAACGCCGTGCGCTGGGCCGCACCGCCGGCCGGCCGCCAGCCCCCCGTACGCGGCAGGCGGGAGCCGCTCGAACCGCTCCGCTGAGGCCGATGCAACACCGGCACGGTCCGCGGCGTTAGTTATATCTCATGCGATTTGCCACGGCCATGCCACCACGATGAAGCGCCCGACCGAGGATGATGGTCCGACATCGCCGCAGGACGCCCTCCAGGCCAGCCTGCGGCACCAGCGCATCCTGACCGAGTTCGGCACCCGGGCTCTGGCCGAGAGCGGCGTTCCCGTCCTGCTCCAGGAGGCGACCCGCCGGGCATTGGCCGGGATCGGCATCGACCACGCCAAGGCCATGCGCCACCGGCCGGAGACGGGCGACCTGCTCATCGTCGCCGGGGTCGGCTGGCGCGAGGGGGTGGTCGGCCACGCCACCGTGCCAGCCGACCGGTGGTCGCCGGCCGGACTGGCGCTGCACACGCACCAGCCGGTCGGGGTCCCCGACCTGCGCGCGGCCGGCGACCTGCGCATCCCGGACGTGCTGGCGCGGCACGGCATCCTTGCCGTCCTCAACGTCCCCATCGGCACCGACGACGCCCTGTGGGGCGTGCTGGAGGTGGACCACGAGCAGCCCCGCCACTTTTCCGAAAGCGACGTGCTGTTCCTGCAAAGCCTCGCCAACCTGCTGGGGGCCGCCATCCAGCGCGCCGGGGCGGAGCAGCGCGCCGGCCTGGAGCGGGCGCAGCTCGACGCCGTGCTGGCGCAGATGCCGTCGGGCGTTGCCATCGCCGAGGCGCCGTCCGGCCGGCTGCTGATGCACAACGCCAGGGCCGTCGAGCTGATCGGCCATCCGCTGCTCGAATCCGATACCTATGAGGGGTACGCGCGCTACGGCGCCCTGAACGAGGACGGCACGCCGCTGCCGCCCGCCGAGTATCCGATCGCCCGCGCCGCCGTCGCCGGGGAGACCGTGGTCCAGATGCCCATGCGCTACCGGCGCGGCGACGGTCGCATCACCCATTTCCTGGTCAGCGCCGCCCCCGTGCGCGACGCCGACGGCAACGTGGTCCTGGCGGTCAGCACCTTCGACGACGTGGACGAGCGCGTCCGCACGGAGGCGGAACTGCGTGCCGTACGCGACCGCCTCGCCCACGTGCTGGAGAGCACGACCGACTGCGTCCTGGCCATCGGCCGCGACTGGCGCATCCTCTACCAGAACCGGCGCACCCGCGACCTGCTCAACGGCGGGCGCGACCTGACGGGCGTCGACCTCTGGGAGGCCTATCCGGCCGCCGCCGGCTCGATCTTTCAGGAGCGCTGCCGGACGGCCATGGCCGAGCAGGTCTCCGTGGAGTTCGACGGCTATTATCCGCCGCTCGACCTCTGGCTGGAATGCCACGCCCACCCGTCGCCCGACCGTCTCACCGTCTTCTTCCGCGACGTCTCCGAGCGCCGCCGCCAGCGCGAGGCGCAGGCCGAACGCGACGCGCGCTACCGCGCGACGTTCGAGCAGGCCGCCGTCGGCATGGCGCACGTCGACCTCGACGGCCACTGGATCCAGATCAACGAGCGGCTTTGCGAAATCACCGGCTATCCGCGCGACGAGCTGTACCGTATCAGCTACCGCGACATCACCGTGCCGGAAGACCTGCCGGCCGACCTGGCGCAGGGCCAACGCCTGCGGGCCGGCGAGATCGACAATTACACGCTGGAGAAGCGCTACCGCCGCAAGGACGGCGCCATCGTCTGGGTGAACCTGACGGTGTCGCTGGTGCGCACCGCCGACGGCCAGCCGCTGCACTACATCGCCGTGGTCGAGGACATCTCCGCCCGCAAGCGCGCCGAGGCCGAGCGTGAGGAACTGCTGCGCCAGCAGGACCTGCTGATGCGGGAAATGAACCACCGCATCAAGAATTCGCTGCAGATGGTCGCCAACCTCGTCCACATGCAGTCGGCCGACCTGCGCGACCTCAACGCCCGCTGGCGCTTCCAGGAGACGGCGACGCGCATCACCACCATTGCCCGCGTGCACGAACGGCTCTACCGCTTCAGCGACGTGACGGCGGTGGACTTCGCCCCCTACCTGCGCGACCTCTGCCACGACCTCGCCGGCTCGCTGGGCCTGGGCGGCACACGGCTCACGGTCCACGCCATCGACGCCAACGTCCCGCCGGACACCGCCCTGCCGCTCGGCCTCATCGTCAACGAGCTGGTGACCAATGCCGCCAAGTACGCCTACCCCACCGGCGCGCCGGGCCCGGTGCGTGTCGTCCTGGACCGCACGGGCGGCGGCCGCCTGCGCCTGTCCGTCTCCGACGAGGGCGTTGGCCTGCCGCCGGGTTTCCGGCCGGAGACATCCGGCGGTCTGGGCATGCGCGTGCTCCAGGCGCTGACCGCCCAGCTCGATGCCGACCTGCACTTGTGCGAGCAGCCCCGCGGCACCGCGTTCCAGGTGGTGCTGCCGATGAGGTGATGGTGCTACACCCGCTCGCCGAAGCTCTCCGCGGCGGCGTCGATGACGGCCGCGTGGTTGCGCACCACCCCCACCACCGCGTCCGGGTGGTCATGATCGACCCGGACCGTGACGATGGTGTCGGAGGAGCCGCCGCGCTCGGCGTCGCGCTCCTCCGCCTCCAGGGGTTCGGCGGTGCCGAAGCGGGCGCGCAGCAGGCCGAGGATCTCGGCCTGCACCGCCTCGCCCAGTTCGGTCGCGTAGACATAGACCAGTTTCATCGGCCTCCCTCACGCCCCTCCCTCACGCCTGAGGTGCGAAGACGACCCGCATGCAGTTGTCCTGCTTCTCCTTGAACATGCGGTAGCCGCGCGGCGCGTCGTCGAGCGACCACTTGTGCGTGAGCAGGTAGGACGGGTCGATCTCGCCCGTCTCGATGTGCGCAAACAGCCGTGCGGCGTAGCGCTGGCCGTGCTGCTGGCCCATGCGGAAGGTCAGCGCCTTGTTCATCGCCGCCCCCATCGGGAACTTGTCGAGCCAGCCGCCGTAGACGCCGACGATGGACAGCGTGCCGCCCTTGCGGCAGCACTGGATCATCTGGCGCAGCACCGCCGGCCGGTCGCTCTCCAGCCCCACCGCCTGCTTGGCGCGGTCGTACCAGTACTCGACCCCGGTGTCGAAGCCATCCGCCTCCATTCCGACCGCGTCGATGCACACGTCGGGGCCGCGCCCGCCGGTCATCGCCTGCAGCGCCTCAAAGACGTCGACGCGGGTGTAGTCCAGCGGCTCCGCCCCCGCCTTCATCTGGGCGGCCGCCAGCCGGTCCGGGTAGCGGTCGATGCCGATCACCCGCTCCGCCCCCATCAGATAGGCGCTTTTCATCGCCATCTGTCCGACACCGCCGCAGCCCCACACGGCGACGATGTCGCCCGGCCGGATGCCGCCCATGTCGGCGGCCATGTAGCCGGTCGGCACGGCGTCGGAGACGAACACCGCCTGCTCGTCGCTCACCCCATCCGGCACACGGAAGCAGTTGTTGTCGGCGAAGGGGACGCGGATGTACTCGGCGTGGCTGCCGGCGTAGCCGCCGAAGGCGTGGCTGTAGCCGAAGATCCCCGCCGTGCAGTGCCCGTACGCCGCCTCCTCGAAATGCGGGTGCGGGTTGGAGTTGTCGCACAGCGAGTACTGCTCGTTCTCGCAGTACCAGCACTTGCCGCAGCCGATGATGGAGATGGTGATGACGCGGTCGCCCCGGTTGAGCTTGAGGACGTCCGGCCCCTTCTCCACCACCTCGCCCAGGAACTCGTGGCCCAGGATGTCGCCGGGCTTCATGGTGGGCACGTAGCCGTCGATCAGGTGCAGGTCGGAGCCGCACACGGACGACAGCCGCACCTTGATGATCACGTCGTGCGGCGCCAGGATCCGCGGATCGTCCACGCGCTCGACCCGCAGGTCGTTGACGCCGTTCCAGCACAGCGCTCTCATGGGGCCATGTCTCCTGCCATCAGCTTCATCATGCCGCGGCGCGCGCCGTGCGGCTGCCCGTCGATGGTGGGCCGTTCGCCCGTCTCCATGATCTGCTTCAGCCGCCGCAGCGCCTCGCGCGCCTGCACGCCAGGCGACGAACCGAACAGCCGGGCGACCATGCGCCCGCCCTGCCCGCCCGGCGGGTGATAGGCGATGGTCAGCCGCACCTCGGTGCCGCGCCCGCCGGGGGCATCCTTGAACTGCACCTGCCCGCGGTGCGGCAGGTCGGCGTCGTCCCCCGATGGTCCCTTGACGGTGTGCCAGGAGATCAGCTCGTTCTCCTGCTCCTTGTCGATCTCGGAATGCCAGACGACGCTCATCCCCCCCGGCCCGCGCGCCTTCCAGCAGGAGCGCGTGCGGTCGAGGATCTCCACCGCGTCCAGGTGGTCCATCAGCGTCGGCAGATTGCCGAAGTTGCGCCAGTGGCGGAACAGCGCCTCGCGCCCGGCGCGGATGGTCACCACCGCCTGCACGGTGGTCGGCTCGTCGCTCGCGGCGGGGAGCAGCCCGGCCACGCGGGTGCCGCCCAGCTCGCGCACGCCCTGCACCACCGGCACGCCGGCCGCCCCGGCGAACAGCAACCCGCCGCCCATGGCCGCAAGGCCGAGGCCGACCCAGTCGCCGCGCCGCAGCCCGGCCACCCCCAGCGCCGTGCCGGCCATGATGGCGACCCAGCGGTCGGCCGGACCGGCGGTCTCGTGCCCGCCGTCCCGCCACAGCCGTTCCGCACTCATTTCTGGTCCCCCGGTTGCTGGTCCCCCGGCATGAGGTCCAGCGCGAAGAGCCCCTTCATCAGGTAGTCGTGCAGCTCGATCTTCTCCGCGATGTCCTCGTAGGCGGAGGCGTCCGGCGGCCTCGCCGCGCCGTCCAGCGCCTTGTCCCACTCGTTGCCGGCGTAGTCGCCGCGGCCGACCAGCATGACGGCGCGCAGTTCCACCCGCTCCTCCGGCGTCAGGCCGGACAGCAGTTGCTGGAGCTGGTCGAGCGCCTCGCTGGCCTCGGCCGGCATGATGTTGAGCGCGTCGAGGTCGGTCGGGTTGCGCGAGCCGCGCTCCAGCTCCTGCTCGCCGAGGTCGATGTTGCGCATCCCGGCAACGTAGCGCTGGCGGTCGGCGACCGCCTCGTACGCGAGGTCGGCGGCGCGCTTCACGGTGTCGACGGAGATCCGTTGGAGATTGGGCATGATCAACCTATAGATTGGTCGAGAAAGATCTGGAAATGCCAACAGCGGAGGTGAGGCATCGTCGCACACGTGCGGTTCCCGGCGCGTCCATGCCCCACCGCCCGTCACGAACTCCGCCGCCGCGTCTCTTCCGACGCCCCGCGCGACCCGCCGGAGCCGGCGCTGCGGCGGCCGGCCGTGTGAACGACAACAGGCAGGCGACGGGAGCGTCCTGCCCGCCGCACGCGAAACCCGCCCCGCGCTCACCGCAACGGCGCCTCCGCACGCGTGTTGAGAGGGAGAACGGAACCACGGATGTACCGTCATGCCGACGCAGCACGCCACCTTGACCGACGGTTTCACGCCGATCGTGCTCGACACCGCCCGCGGCCCGGTGGAGGCGCACCATTACCCGGTGCCGCACGCCAGGCGGGCGGCGCTGTGGGTGGGCGGTGTCGGCGGCGGCTTCGACACGCCGGCGCGCGGCCTCTACCCCCGCCTGTGCCGCAGCCTGCGGGACCAGGGCATCCAGTCGCTGCGTGTGCGCTTCCGGCGGTCCACCAGCCTGCCGGACGCGGTGGCCGACGTGCTGGAGGGCATCGAGTACCTGCGCCGGCACGACGTGACGGCGGTGGCGCTGACCGGCCATTCCTTCGGCGGCGCCGTGGTCATCCAGGCGGCCCTGTCCGCACCCGACGTGGTGCGCACGGTGGTGACGCTCGCCTCCCAGGGCTTCGGCGCGGACGGGATCGCCAACCTGCGCTGCCCGGTGCTGCTGATCCACGGCGAGGCGGACGAGGTGCTGGCGCCCAAGTGCTCGCTGCTGCTGCACCGGCTGGCGCCCGAGCCCAAGAAGCTGGTCCTCATGCCCGGCACCGGGCACTGCCTGGACGAGACCGCCGAGGCGGTGTGCCGCGAGGTGGAGGATTGGATCCTCCGGCAGCTCGGCGCGTCGTAAGAGCCGGACACACGAAGGCTTCAGAACCTTTTCGTCGTCCTGGCCGGGTTGCTGACGGCGGCGGGCAGCGCCGTGGCGCTGGCGACTGCCTCAATAATACAAATTTAAATCGTTAAATCCTGGAGCCCGAATGTTGTACCCCTGGGCACCCTGTATCATCGCGTATCATCCCGTAACATCCGCCGATCGCCCCACCTATGCCGCATCGCGGCTTGACAGGCGCGCGCGCGCCTCTCAGATTACGCCGCATGACGACCATCGACCGTACGAACGCGCTCCTGCGACTTATCGGCCCGGCGCTTTGACAGCGTCCGGGTTTCCGCGCGTTCCTTTTCCCTCTCCACAGGTCGACGTCATTTCGCCATGAGCACCCGCAGTATGATCGCCCGGCCGAGGCCGGGGCTGCGACTTAGCAACGGCCGTTGAGCCCGCCCGGCGGCTCGGCGGCCGGACCGTCAGCCGGTTTCCCCCGAGAAAACCTTCAGACGAGTTGCAGTCCATGACCCACATCGCCCGCCCCAACCCGGCCCAGAAGTACACGCCCTTCCCGCCGGTCACCCTGCCCAACCGCCAGTGGCCGGGCCGCACCCTGACCAAGGCGCCCATGTGGTGCTCGGTCGACCTGCGCGACGGCAATCAGGCGCTGATCGAGCCGATGGGCTCGGAGCGCAAGCGCGCCATGTTCGACCTGCTGCTGCGCATGGGCTTCAAGGAGATCGAGGTGGGCTTTCCGGCCGCCTCGCAGACCGACTTCGACTTCTGCCGCGAGATCATCGAGGGCGGCCTGCTGCCCGACGACGTCACCATCCAGGTGCTGACCCAGTCGCGCGAGGAGCTGATCCGCCGCACCTTCGAGGGCATCAGGGGCGCCAAGCGCGCCATCGTCCACCTGTACAACTCCACCTCCGAGCTGCAGCGGCGTGTGGTCTTCGGCCTGGACAAGCCCGGCATCGTCGAGATCGCCGTGAACGGTGCCAGGCTGATCCGGCAGATGGCCGCCGAGCACCCGGAGACCGAGGTCGTTCTGCAGTACTCGCCGGAGAGCTTCACCGGCACCGAGCTGGACTTCGCGGTCGAGATCTGCGAGGCGGTGGCGGAGGTGTGGGGCCCGACGGCCGACCGGCCGATGATCATCAACCTGCCGGCGACGGTGGAGATGTCCACCCCCAACGTGCACGCCGATCAGATCGAGTGGTTCTGCCGCACCATCAAGGACCGCGAGCGCTTTATCATCAGCCTGCACCCGCACAACGACCGCGGCACCGCCGTGGCCGCCGCCGAACTGGGCATGCTGGCCGGCGCCGACCGCGTCGAGGGTACCCTGTTCGGCAACGGCGAGCGCACCGGCAACGTCGACATCGTCACGCTGGCGCTGAACCTGTTCAGCCAGGGCATCGATCCCGGCCTCGTCATCGACGACATCAACGAGATCGTGCGCGTGTCGGAGTACTGCACCCAGTTGCCCGTGCACCCGCGCCACCCCTATGCGGGCGAGCTGGTGTTCACCGCCTTCTCCGGCTCGCACCAGGACGCCATCAACAAGGGGCTGAAGGCGCTGGCGAAGTCGAACAGCGGCAAGTGGGAGGTGCCCTACCTGCCCATCGACCCGGCCGACCTGGGCCGCAGCTACGAGGCGGTGATCCGCATCAACAGCCAGTCGGGCAAGGGCGGCATCGCCTACATCCTGGAGTCCGAGTTCGGCCTGCAGATCCCGCGCCGGCTGCAGATGGAGTTCTCGAAGGTCGTGCAGCGCATCGCCGACGAGACCGGCAAGGAGCTGACGCCCGCCGAAATCCACAACGCCTTCAGGGCGGAGTACCTCGACGTCGTCACGCCGCTGGAACTGGTCGAGCACGGCACCGAGCCGCGCGGGCCGGGGTCGGGGCCGCGCGCGCTGACCGCCGTGGTGCAGAAGGATGGCCGCCCGGTCACCATCCGCGGCAAGGGCACCGGCCCGATCGACGCCTTCCTGGCCGCGCTGCGCAACGACGCGGGCATCGACATGCACGTGGTCGACTACCACGAGCACGCCGTGACCACCGGCGAGGACTCCCAGGCCGCGGCTTACGTCGAGGTGCGCACGGCGGACGGCCGCATGCTGCACGGCGCCGGCATCGACCCGGACATCGTCACCGCCTCGCTGCGCGCCCTGGTGAGCGCGGCCAACCGGGCAGCCCGCTGACGGTGCCGTGCCGCCAGAGCGGGCATCGCTCCCCCTCCCCCGCCTTTGCGCGGGGGAGGGACGGGAGCGGCCCGCCGACGGCCTGTCAGAACCGCCCGGTGAGCGCCAGGATCAAGACGACGATGAGCAGCAGACCGAGGATCCCGCTCGGCCCGTAACCCCAGGAACGGCTGTACGGCCAGGCCGGGACCGCGCCGATCAGCAGAATGATCAGGATGATGAGCAGGATGGTGCTCATTCCGTCCTCCGACAGGTCATGGAAGCGTCCCGGAGAAACGGAAGCTCGACCGCTTTGTTCCCGCCCGGCTCTGGCTGGGTCCGACCCTTCCTTCGGGGCTTCGCGCGGGATTGCGGGCGCGACGGCGCCGCGTCCGGCAGGGGCGTCTGCGGGATCGTGCCGGGCGTGGTCTCGATAGACGGGATCCGCGGCCCGTCCACGTCGTTGGCGAAGCTGGGTTTGTCGCGGTCGCGCGCCATGGGGGGGGACCTCCGGTGCGGTGGTTCATCCCCCCAACAGCGGCTTACACGAGCGCGTCGCGCTGGTTCCAGAACGCCTCGGCGTCGGCGACGATGCCGTCGTGGTCCTTGTCGGTGCGGCCGTCCGTGTCGCGGTGGCAGACACGCACCTTCCAATGCGCGTACTCGCCGTCGTCCTCGCGCGGGTGGATCACCGGAATGGTCTTCGCGACCCCGTGGCTCAGCCCCTTGTGTCCCACGTCGTCGACGTACTGGCCATCCTCGCCGGCATACACGCCCATACGCCGAAGTTGCGCTCGTACGTCCGCACGACGGCATCGGGGAAGCGGTCGGCGATCAGGCGGGCGTCGGGTGCGAAAATCGGCTGAATGAAGACCACGCCGTCCATGCCGGAGCCTCATCGCCTCTCGTGATGGTCTGTCGCCCGGACCATAGCCGCACTCACCCCCGCAAAGGAGAGAAAGTTGAGACATGGCGGCCCGGCGGAGGCTCGGTGACACCTCGTTAACCATACCGGTCCAGGTTGACGCGAATTTTAACCAAAGTCCGCGCCAGCCACGAGGGACCGACCATGGCCCACGCCGCCACCGCCGCCGCCGCCTCCATTCCGGCGAACGATCACGTCCGGCCGCACCGCACGCTGGAGATCTACCGCCGCGTGTTCCGCGAGGCGAAGCCGTTCCGCCTGCATCTGTCGGCCCTGCTGGCGCTGGGCCTCCTGGGCACGCCGATCGGGCTTTTGATGCCGCTGCCGGTGACCATCGCCGTGGACAGCGTGATCGGCGGCAAGGCGCTGCCGGCCGCCGTCGACGCCGTGGTGCCGGAGGCGCTGAAGGGCGGGCCGCAGGCGGCGCTGCTGCTGGCGGCATCGCTGGTGCTGCTGACCGCGCTGATCGTGCAGGTGCACGGGGTGGCCGATCGCTTCCTGCGCGACTGGACCGGGCAGCGCATGGTCGCCGCCTTCCGCGCCAAGCTGTTCCTGCACGCCCAGCGCCTCGCCCTGCAACGGCACGACTCCAAGGGGACGTCGGACTCGCTGAACCGCATCGAGGACGACGCCTCGGCCATCCAGTGGCAGGTCAGCCACGTCATCCTGCCGTTCATCACCTCGCTGGCCTACTTCGCCGGCATGGTGTGGGTGACCTCGCTGCTGAGCCCCAAGCTGGCGCTGGTGGCGCTGGCGGTGTCGCCGTTGTTCGCGCTGCTGACGGCGCTGTCGCACACCCGCCTGCGCAGCCGCTGGCAGGTGGTGTGCGAGCGCGACAGCGCGGCCAAGGCGGTGCTGCACGAGACGCTGTCGGCGCTGCGCGTGGTGCGCGCCTTCGGCCAGGAGGCGCGCGAGGTGAAGCGCTTCGCCGACCGCACGGATGCTCTCATCTCCGCCTTCTTCGGCGCGGTGCGGGCGGAGAGCCTGCTCGGCTTCTGTGTCTCCCTCCTGCTGGCGTCGGGCACGGCGGCGGTGCTGTACATCGGCGTCGGCGACGTGCTGGCCGGCGCGCTGACGGTGGGCGAACTGTTGCTGGCGCTCAGCTATCTGGCGCAGCTCTACCAGCCGCTGCAGAACATGGGCCATCAGGTCGCCGCGCAGCAGAAGCTGATGGCCAACCTGCAGCGCAGCTTCGCGCTGCTGGACGAGACGCCGGACCCGGCGGAGCGGCCCAACGCGCTGTGCCTGAACCGCGCCCGGGGCGACGTCGCGTTCCGCGACGTGTCGTACGACCACGGCACCGGCCGCGACATCCTGACGGGCATCGACTTCGCCATCCCGGCCGGCAGCCGCGTGGGTGTGGTCGGCAAGTCGGGCTCGGGCAAGACCTCGCTGATCGGCCTGCTGACCCGCCTGTACGACCCGCGCACCGGCTCCGTGCGCCTGGACGGCGAGGACCTGCGCGACTGGAAACTGGCCGACCTGCGCCGCCAGTTCGCCATCGTCGGCCAGGACACCACGCTGTTCTCCACCACGGTGGCCGAGAACATCGCCTACGGCCGCCCCGGCGCCACCCGCGAACAGATCATCGACGCCGCCAGGGCCGCCGACGCGCACGACTTCATCAGCCGCCTGCCCCAGGGCTACGACACGCCGGTGGGCGAGCGCGGCATGTGTTTCTCCGGTGGCGAGCGCCAGCGCATCGCGCTCGCCCGCGCCTTCCTGTGCGACGCGCCGGTGCTGATCCTCGACGAGCCGACCAGCGCCCTGGACCAGCGCACGGAGAAGGTCATCATGGACGCCGTCGAGGAGCTGATGGAGGGCCGCACCACCTTCATGATCACGCACCGCCTCGCCACGCTGCGCGACTGCGACATGCTGATCGAGATGGACGCCGGCCGCGTCACCCGCGTCACCTCCGACGTGCACGGCCACGTCGCCGGCCTGACGGCGGCGATGGCCGCGGAATAGAGGGGGCGCGGTCAGGCGCTGGTGAACCAGTCCGCTGTCACCTGCGCCGCCGGAACGCCGGCCAGCGTCACCGCCTCCCCCGTGGCAAGGCGGACGACCGCCTGGCCGGACGCGTCCGCCGCGACCGTCCAGCCGCCGGTGCCGGACAGCGCGATGCGGTCGCCCTCCGCCGCGTCGAAGCCGGCAATCGTGTCGTTGCCGCTGCCGCCACCGATCACGAAGCGATCGGCCCCGCCGCCGCCGGACAGCGCGTCGTCCCCGGCCCCGCCGTCCAGCGTGTCGTCGCCGAGGTTGCCGAACAGGGCGTCGGCGCCGGCGTCGCCCAGCAGGCGGTCCGCACCCTGGCCGCCGAACAGCGTGTCGTCGCCGGCCCCGCCGGACACCAGGTCGTCCGCCAGATTGCCGTACAGCACGTCGTGGCCATCGCCGCCGTCGACGGTATCGGCATCCTGGCCGCCGAACAGGCTGTCGGCCCCCAGTTCGCCCGACAGCAGGTCGCTGCCCTGGTTGCCGTACAGCTCGTCGGCGCCGCCGCCGCCCAGCACCGTGTCGTTCCCCCACAGGGCGGAGACGCTGTTCGAATTCCCGGTGCCGTCGATGCGGTCGGCGCCGGTCGTGGCCGTGGCCGCCACGGCTTCGACGAAGCGCGCGCTCAGGATATAGCCGCCGACCGCCGGGTCGAAGTTGCCGTAATAGAGGCGCAGCGTGCCGTCGCTCATCTGCAGCGCGTAGGGATCGTTGCCGGCGAGCCCGGTCGACGTGGCCTGGGTGAACGTCACCCCGTCGGCGCTGGAACCGGTGTAGACGACGGTCGCGCCGCCCTGCGTCATCGGCCCCTGGCTGTTCCCGTAGAACAGGGTGACGCTGCCGTCGGGATTCGTTTCGGCGTCGGGATGTTCGGCGGAATGCGGCAGCACGCTGCCGGAACCGATGCGCACGCCGCCCTCCACCGTGAAGGTCTGGCCGTCGGCGCTGGCCGCCGAGTTGATGGCGTGCAGCTTGACCTCCCCCGGCTTCGGCAGGTCGCTGTAGTAGGCGCGGTGGCCGCCCGCGGTGGCGACGATGGACGGCGTGGTGATCTCCCCGCCCGTCGCGGCGTAGGTCAGCCGGGTGCCGCTCTCCGCGGTGAAGGTCAGGCCGTCGGGGCTGGTGGCGCTGCGGATGCCGTCCCCGCCGTTGTAGTAGAGACGGTAGCCGCCACCGGCCATCTCCATCACGCGCGGCATGCCGGACCCGTCGGGCAGGCGGATGCCGTCCTCCGCCGTGAAGTGCACGCCGTCCTTGGCGATCAGGCTCTTGATGCCGACGTTCTGGGCGAAGACGTACATCCGCACGCTGCCGTCGGCGAGTTGAACCGCGGTGGCGTCGGCCACCGGCAGGCCGGCCGTGACGCCGACGTCCGAAGGGCGGACGATGACGCCTTCGGCGACCCAGCTCCCGTTTCCCGTGTACATGCACACCCCCGCGGCCGTGGACGGGAACCAGTATAGTGCGAACAATTGAGAAAAGGTCACTCGCGCCCCGTGCCGGAACGTGCCGACGCATACGTGCCTTCTCTCCCGCCCCCTTGCCCGGCGGGGTTTTCCTGCGTCATGCTCGGCGCAACGAAAAACGGGAGGATCCGAGATGCAGCAGCCGGACGCGGTGAAACGCGTCGCGGTCGTCGGCGCCGGCACCATCGGTGCGAGCTGGACGGCCCAATTCCTTGCCCGCGGCCTGACCGTCGCGGTGAGCGACCCCAACCCGGCCGCCGAGGACTTCGTGCGCGCCTACGTCGAAAAAGCATGGCCGGCGCTGGAACGGCTGGGGTTGACGGCGGACGCCGATCCCGCCGCGTGGCGCTTCCACGCCGACCCGCGCGCCGCCGTGGCGGGTGCGGAGTTCGTGCAGGAGAGCGGACCCGAGAACGCCGACATCAAGCGTGCCCTCTACGCGCAGATCGAGGATGCGCTGGACGATTCGGCGATCCTCGCCTCCAGCACGTCGGGCCTGATCATGAGCGAGCTGCAGCAGGATCGCCGGCGGCCTGAGCGATTCGTCGTCGGCCACCCGTTCAACCCGCCGCACCTGATCCCGCTGGTCGAGGTGGTGGGCGGCAGCCGGACGGCGCCGGAGACGATCGACTGGGCGATGGGCTTCTACCGTGCCATCGGCAAACGGCCGATCCGGCTGAACCGCGAGGTGCCCGGCCACCTCGCCAACCGCCTCCAGGCGGCGCTGTGGCGCGAGGCGGTGCACGCCGTGGCGTCCGGCATCGCCAGCGTCGAGGACGTCGACCTCGCCATCTCCGAAGGGCCCGGCCTGCGCTGGGCCTTCATGGGGCCGCACATGATCTTCAACCTCGGCGGAGGGGCCGGCGGGATGGAGCACTTCCTCCACCACCTCGGCCCCAACATCGAGACGTGGTGGCGGGATCTCGGCACCCCGTCGCTGACGCCGGAGGTCACGGAAAAGCTGGTGGCCGGCTGCCGCGAGGCGGCACACGGGCGTTCCAACGCCGAACTGGCGGGCGAGCGCGACCGGCTGCTGATGGCGCTGTTGGAAACGCTGCGGCGCGAACGCGGACATCATCAATAAACACAGGGAGAAACGGAACCATGGCGAAGTCCCCGCGCAAGGTCATCATCACCTGCGCCGTCACCGGCGGCGTGCACACCCCCACCATGTCGCCGCACCTGCCGATCACGCCGGAGGAAATCGCCGAACAGGCGATCGACGCCGCCAACGCCGGTGCCGCCATCGTCCACCTGCACGCCCGCGACCCGGAAACAGGCAGGCCGTCGCCCTCGCCGGACGTGTTCGCGCGCTTCCTCCAGCGCATCAAGGGCGAGTCGGACGCGGTCATCAACATCACCACCGGCGGCGGCCACGGCATGACGCTGGAGGAGCGCACCGCCGCCGCCCGCTGGGCCAAGCCGGAGATGGCCTCGCTCAACATGGGCTCGATGAACTTCGGCCTCTATGAGATGGCCGGCAAGTACACGACCTGGAAGTACGACTGGGAGCCCGCCTACCTGGAGATGACGCGGGACTTCATCTTCCGCAACACCTTCAAGGACATCGAGTGGGTGCTGAAGGAAATCGGCGAGGGCTGCGGCACCCGGTTCGAGTTCGAGTGCTACGACATCGGCCACCTGTACACGCTGGCCCACTTCCTGGACCGCGGGCTGGTCAAGCCGCCGGTGTTCGTGCAGACGATCTTCGGCATCCGCGGCGGCATCGGCAACGACCCGGAAGACCTGATGCACATGCGCCGCACGGCCGACCGGCTGTTGGGCGACGATTACCAGTGGTCGATCCTGGCGGCCGGGCGCAGCCAGATGCCGCTGGCAACCATGGGCGCCATCATGGGCGGCAACGTCCGCGTCGGGCTGGAGGACAGCCTGTTCATCGGCAAGGGCCAGCTCGCCACCTCGAACGCCGAACAGGTGGCGAAGATCCGCCGCATCGTCGAGGAGCTGGGCCTGGACATCGCCACGCCCACCGAGGCGCGCGCCATGCTGGACCTCAAGGGCGGGAATCAGGTGGCGTTCTGAGCCCCCATCCCCTCCCCCGCCGAAAGCGGGGGAGGGAACGGGCGGCTTACTTCGTGACGACGCTGGTGACTTTGCCGTCGGCACCGTAGGCGATGCAGTGGAACGCGCGGTCGCGGTCGGCTCGATCCGAGCCCGAATAGATTTCGATCCAGCCGCCGGCCTGCACGTCGATGGTGGAGGGGATCGTACCGCATGAGCCACTCATGCCTTGGACGTTGCCTTCGGGGCCCTCGCGGCCCTTCCACCCTTGCACCCATATGGTCACCACGCCGGTGCGCTGGAGGGTGCTGTTGCAGCTCATCGTGTCCCACGGACAGCAGGCGCGCGCCCCTTTGCCGTTCGGTTCGGCCGAAAAGTTGCCGCCGGTCATCTGCTTGACGCGCAGATCCCATCCGTCCGTGTGGTTGTAGATGCAATACGCCTGCGCGGACTGGCTGGACAGGGCAAGCAGGCCCAAGGCGAAGACTGGGGTCAGGATACGAAGCATGCGATGATCTCCACACGATGGGGCCACTTTGCGCGCGGGCCCTTTGGCGACTTCCACGTCATTGGTGTCACCGGAAGCTCGGCCGTTCCCATCCATGCGAAAAAACTGTCTGGGGAAAAGCCCTACCCCGCCAGAACGGGGGAGGGGCCACTGGACCTAACCGGACCCGACGATCGTCACCAAGCCCTTTTGGGCAAGGCTGTCGATGGCAGCCTGCACACCGGCCTGCGGGACGGCGTCGCACAATTCAGCAACGCTGCGCGCTTCGTCCGCCAGCAACACGGCCAGGACCGCCCTTTCCAACGGCGAAAGCGTGAAGCGTTTGTCCCCAACCTCCAGTTCCACCACTCCGGCATCGGCCGGTGGCAAAGGCAGACGCCGGCGCGGGGTGGGGCGCACGAGAAGCGACGGCGTCAACTCGCCGCCAAGGTTCAAGTTGAGCGCCGGAGTAAAGGCGCACCGCCGGTCCTCGTCGGCCAGGAACACCTGCAAATCCAAGGTGTCAACCAAGCGATGCAACTCGGTCTTCAGCTCCGACGCCTGCCGTTCCAATTCCTCCGGTGTGGAGCAAGGGGACACGTCGCGGCGGAGACACTCCTCCTTGATGCCGCGAGTCGCAAGCCAGTGCAGCACATCCGTTCCACGCGGCGGTGTCATGCCGATGGTGAGGTGGACCGAGTTATCGCCCGACACCTTGGCCCGGTGAACTTCCCCTCGCGGTAAAAACAGTATGTCGCCCGGCTCCATCACCCATTCCCCGGCCGGCTCGTCCAGATTGACCGGACCGGGATTCGCAAAAGCCGCCGCCTTGCTCGGATACCGGAAGGGCTGGCCAAAGCTCCACCACCTCTTGCGGCCCGAAACCTGAAGAACCAAGACGTCGTGATCGTCCCAATGCGGCCTGAAGGCGCTGTCGCGGGAGAAGCTGATGTAAGCGTTTATGTGTATTCTGGTGCGCAGGTGCCGTTCCAACAGGGAGCCGAGCAGGTCGATTTCCGGAACAAGGCGGTCCACGCGGCCAATGTACAAGCTGACTCCCTGACGGCACAGGGAGTGCACCGAATTGACCCGCATCGTCCGATCGCTGGCGCCCAGAGGAAGCACGGTCGTCATTTCCAGCGGCAAGGAGCGGTTTTCACGGACGAACACCACCCGCCCGCTGCTCAGAGCCTCCGGAGTGACCAGCCGGTTCACCGTCGTCCAGGGCAGCAGCGTGGAAATGGCTTCCGGCTGGTCGGTATGCAAGTGCAGACGTTCCCGCCGCCGTATCGCCTGCTCCAGATCAGCAGGATCGTGTGGAGAAAGAAGCTTAGCCACGCTCTCGATCATCGCCGCTCCTGTCATCCCGACGGTCTGTCTGCAGCTGAGATAGCCCGCCATGCCCCTGCCGAGCAACGGAAGACGCATCATGTGGCAAACTGTCCTGCACGTCTGCGACGCTACATTGTTGGCTCTTTCGATTCAGGCGCCGACGGCCTTCACCCCGCCAGCCGTTTCACCGCCGCGTCCGTCTCCTCCCCCAGCCGCGCCATCAACTCGGCCGCCGTCTGGCGGCGCGCCAGCCGCACGCCCTGCCCGGCCCACAGCGACAGGAACTCCGCCCGCCCCTGCTTGGCGGCGGCGGTGCGCAGCGGGCGGGTCAGCGCGTTCTGCATGGGGAACGGCAGCACCGCATCGCCCTCCACCGCCTCCATGAAGCGGTTGACGATTCCGCGCGCCGGGCGGCCCGAGAACGCGCGCGTCAGCCGCGTGCCGTCCTCGCGGGCGTCCAGGATCGCCTGCTTGTAGACCTCGGGGATGCCGGCCTCGGCGCAGGTCAGGAAGGCCGTGCCCATCTGCACGCCACACGCCCCCAGCGCCAGGGACGCGGCGACGCCGCGCCCGTCCATGATGCCACCGGATGCCACCACCGGCACGGCGACCGCGTCCGCAATCTGCGGCACCAGCGCCATGGTGCCGACCATCGCCGCCTCGAACGGGCCGGCGAACGTGCCGCGATGGCCGCCGGCCTCGCCGCCCTGCGCCACCACGAGGTCGACGCCCATGCGCTCCAGCGCCACGGCCTCCTCAACGGTGGTCGCCGTGCCGGCCAGCAGCATGCCGCGCTCCTTCACCGCGCGGACGGCGTCTTCCGGCAGCAGACCGAAGGTGAGGCTGAACACCGCCGCCCCGCTGTCCAGCGCCGCCGGGAACAGCGCATCGAAGGTGGTCCCGGCCGGCGCCGGCGCCTCCGGTCCCGGCACCCCCAACTCCGCGTAGAACGGCGCCACGCGCGCGAGCGCCGGCGCCATGTCCGCCGGTGCGGCGGGGGCTGGCAGCGGGGCGAACAGGTTGACGCCGAAAGGCCGCGCCGTCTGCGAGCGCACCGCCTTCACCGTGTCGGCGAGTTGTTCCGCCGTCAGATAGGCGGCGCCGATCGAGCCGAGCCCACCCGCCTCGCACACCGCCGCCACCAGCGCCGGCGTGTCGCCGCCGCCGGCCATGGGCGCCTGCACGATGGGGTGCTCCAGGCCGAGCCGCCGCGTCAGCTCCGTCCGCACGGGCATGGTCTTCCTCCTCGCTGCCGTTGTTCCGGAAGCAAGGCTAGGCCGCCGCGGCCATCGTGAAAAACGGTTTTGTCCGATAGGGGGTATCGGCGGCGGTGATGGATGGGCGCGCAACGTTGGGTTTTCGCTGCGCTCAACCCAGCCTACCGAGAAGCGTCGGGGTAGGTTGGGTTGAGGCGAAGTCGAAAACCCAACGTCGGAAACGTCACTCCGCCGCGTCGGCACGCCTGTGCGCCGGGCGGGCGTGGTCAAGGAAGGCGGCCAGCGCGCTGGAGACGTAGCCGTCGCGGCGGCGGACGAACACCGTCTCCACATGGGCCTGGGCCGGCGGCAGCTCGTGCAGGGTAACGAGGCTGGTCCAGGACGGGCCGACGACGCCGCGCGGCAGCAAGGTCACGCCCATGCCGGCGGCGACGCTGCCCAGGATGCCCTCCAGAGAGCCGAATTCCAGCGGGCGCACGCCGACGATGCCGCGCGCCGCCAGCAGCGACTCGAGCACCTGCCGGTACGAGCAGCCAGCGCGGAACACGATGATGCGCGTCTCGCCGCGCCGCGCCAGGTCGTCGGGGGAGCGCACGGCGCGGGCGGTGACCAGCACCAGTTCCTCGCGGAACACCGTCTCCTCAATCAGGTCGGGGTGGTCGACCGGGCCGCAGACGAAGGCGCCATCCAGGCGGTGCTCCAGCACGTCCTGGATCAGGTGCGCCGTGGTGCCGGTGCGCAGCACGAGGTCAACCTCGGGATACGCGGTGGTGTAGCCGGCGAGCAGCGGCGGCAGGCGCAGCCCCGACGTCGTCTCCAGCGAGCCGAGCGTCAGCGGCCCGCCGGGGATGCCGTCGTCGGCGACGGCGTGGCGGGCCTCGTCCAGCAGGTGGCGGACGCGCACGGCGTAGGGCAGCAGCCGCTGCCCGGCTGCCGTCAGCGCTACGCCGCGGCTGTGTCGATGGAACAGCGGCGTGCCGAGCTGCTCCTCCAGAAGGCGGATGCGGGCGGTGACGTTGGACTGCACCGTGTTCAGCTCGCCCGCCGCGCGGTTCATGCCGCCCAGCCGCGCCACCGCCTCGAACACCCTGAGGTCGCCCGCGTCCATGGAAACCTCCACCACCGCCGTAACGCCGGGAATGCTAAGGCATCACGGCCAACATGAAAACGGTCCCGACCGGCAGAGGGCGTCGGCACCGCATCGCTACTTCGTGACGACGCCCGTGACCTTGCCGTCGGTGCTGTAGGCGATGCAGTGGAAGGCCCGGATGTCGCCACGGTCATAAGCGTTCTGGCCGGAATAGACCTCGACCCAGCCGCCCGCCTCCACGGTGATGCGGTTGGTCCCCACGCCGCAGGTGCCGTTCAGGCCCTGGTACCGGCCGTCGGCCGTCCTGGTGCCCTTGTCGCCGCCCACCCACAGCTCCACCGGGGCATTGCGCAGCAAGGACCTGTTGCAGCTCGGATCATTCCACGCGCAGCACGCCCTGGAACCCTTGGCTTCACCCACCTCCTGCTTGAAGTTGCCGCCCAGCGTCTGCTCCACGCGCAGCTTCCAGCCGTCGGTGTGGTTGTAGACGCAGTAGGCGTGCGCCGGCTGGCCCGCGAAGGCGAGCATGAAGACGGCCGCGGCGAGGGACAGGAAACGAGACATCGGGGCTTCTCCAAAGGAAAGGACGATTCGTCCCTCCTTTGTACCCCCGCAAGAGCAAGAGTTCCCAGCGCATCCGAAAAACATTCCGGACGCCGGCGCCGGCCGGGCAAAGACTTCCCGGATGGCGCCGGACGCTCACGTCACTTCGCCACCAGCGGGCAGCCGCCCTTGTCGAGCGGACGGAAGGCCTGATCGCCGGGGATGGTGGCCAGCACCTTGTAATAATCCCACGGCCCCTTCGATTCGGCCGGGGTCTTCACCTGCATCAGGTACATGTCGTGCACCATGCGGCCGTCGGCGCGCAGCGTGCCGCCCTTGGCGAAGGCGTCGTTGACCGGCGTCTCGCGCATCTTGGCCATCACCGCCTTGGCCTCGTCGGTGCCGGCGGCCTCGATCGCCTTCAGGTAGTGGCGCACGGCGGAGTAGTTGCCGACCTGGATCATCGTCGGCATCTTGCCGGTCTTCGCCATGTACTTCTTGGCGAAGGCGCGGCTGTCGTCGTCGCGCTCGGGGTTCCAGCCGTCCACCAGCACCAGCCCCTGTGCCGCCTGCAAGCCCAGCGCGTGCACGTCGGTGATGAACATCAGCAGCGCCGCCAGCGTCTGCCCGCCCTGCGTCAGGCCGAACTCCTGCGCCTGCTTGATGGCGTTGATGGTGTCGTTGCCGGCGTTCGCCAGCGCCACGACCTTGGCGCCCGAACCCTGGGCCTGCAACAGGAAGGACGAGAAGTCGGCGTTGTTGAGCGGGTGGCGCACCGCGCCCACCACGCGCGCGCCGTTGGCCTTCACCACGTCCGCCACGTCCTTCTCCAGCGCGTGGCCGAAGGCGTAGTCGACGGTGAGGAAGTACCAGCTATCGCCCAGCGTCTTCACGCCAGCCGTGCCCATGCCCTGCGCTTGGGAGAAGGTGTCGTAGGTCCAATGTGCGGAATTGGGCGAACAGGCCGCACCGGTGAGCTGCGCCGCCCCCGCGCCGGAGATGAGGAAGACGCGGTTCTTCTGCTTGGTGATCTCCTGCACCGCCAGCGCCACCGACGAGGTCGGCACGTCGACCACGACGTCCACCTGCTCCACGTCGTACCACTTGTTGACCAGTGCCGAGCCGATGTCGGGCTTGTTCTGGTGGTCGCCGAAGATCAGTTCGATCGGCTTGCCCGCGACCTTGCCGCCCATCTCCTCGATGGCGATGCGCACCGCCTCGACCGAGCCCATGCCGGACGGCTCGGAATAGACGCCGCTCATGTCGTTCATCACGGCGATCTTCACCTTGTCGTCCGAGACCTGAGCGTCGGCTGTTCCAGCCATCAGGCCGAGCGCGCAGACTCCGGCCATGAGAAGCGATCGCTTCATGAACCCTCTCCTCCCACATCGTTGTTCGTTGAGCGGATCCCACCGGAATTCCGATGGCGCCGCCGATGGTTGCTCTTGAAACCAAACGTAGCCTATCTTCGCAGGCAGAGCCGTCAAGGCCAAAGGGAGGAAGGACATGAAGATCGAAGCGGCCGGCAAGCGCGTGGTCATCACCGCCGGCGCCAGCGGCATCGGCCGCGTGATGGCCGAGCGGTTCGCGGCGGAGGGTGCCCGCGTCTGGGTGTGCGACATCGACCAGACGGCGCTGGCCGAAGTCCGCGCCGCGAATCCGGCCATCGGCGCGACCGCCGCCGACGTCGCCAGCGAATCGGACATGGACCGCTTCTTCGACGAAGCGCTGGCCGACCTGGGCGGGCTGGACGTGCTGGTCAACAACGCCGGCATCGCCGGCCCCACGAAGCTGGTGGAGGACGTGACGCTGGAGGAATGGCGGCGCACGCTGGCGGTAAACCTGGACAGCATGTTTCTCGCCACCCGCCGCGCCGTGCCGGAGCTGAAGAAGGCCGGCGGCGGCGCCATCATCAACCTGTCCTCGATCGCCGGCCGGCTGGGCTTTCCCAAGCGCGCGCCCTACAGCACGTCGAAGTTCGGCGTGGTCGGCTTCACCGAGACGCTGGCGATGGAGCTGGGGCCCTTCAACATCTCGGTCAACGCCATCCAGCCCGGCGTGGTGGAAGGCGAGCGCGGCCGCCGCGTGATCGAGGCGAAGGCGCAGGCGCTGGGCAAGAGTTACGACGAGATGGAGGCGTTCTTCCTGCGCCACGTGTCGATGCGCACCAAGGTGTCGCCAGAGGAGATCGCCGATATGGCGATCTACCTCGGCTGCGGTCCGGGACGCCGCATTTCCGGCCAGAGCATCAGCATCTGCGGCAACTTCGAGACGTTCAGCGAAGCCTGAACGGGGCCGGCAATTTCCCGGCGCGGCGGCGCACACGTTGCGGTATGCTGCCGCGCAACGGGGGAGCACGGCCCCGCCCCGATCGGGCGGCGCTGAACGGTATGGATCGTTTTGGGAGGTCTCAGGATATGGAAACCCCGCTTTGGCGCCCGTCGGACGAGCGTGTGCTTGCCGCCAACATCACCACCTTCTGCGCGGCGGTGAACCAGCGCTTCGGCACGCACCTCGCCGGCTACGACGACCTGTGGGACTGGTCGGTGGCGCGGAAGGAGGACTTCTGGCGCTTCCTGTGGGATTGGGCCGGCATCAAGGGCGAGCCGGGAGACACGGTGCTGCGCGACGGCGACCGGATGCCCGGCGCCCAGTGGTTCCCCGAGGCGACGCTGAATTACGCCGAGAACTTGCTGGCGAACGCCGGTGACGGCGACGCCGTCGTCTTCTGGGGCGAGGACAAGGTCAAGCGCCGGTGGAGCCATGCGGAGTTGCGCGCCGAGGTGTCGCGCCTCCAGCAGGCGCTGAAGGCCGCCGGCGTGGGCATCGGCGACCGCGTCGCCGCCTGCATGCCGAACCTGCCGGAGACGCTCGCCGCCATGCTGGCGACGGCCAGCCTGGGCGCGGTGTGGTCCTCGTGCTCGCCGGATTTCGGCGTGCAGGGCATCGTCGACCGCTTCGGCCAGATCGAACCCAAGGTGTTCTTCGCGCCCGACGCCTACTGGTACAACGGCAAGGCGCACGACGTCCGCGGCAAGGCGAAGGAAGTGCTGGAGCAGCTTCCCACCGTCACCACCGCCGTCATCGTGCCCTATGTTGCCGAGGATGCGGACCTGTCCGGCATCCGCAACGGCGTCGGCTACCGCGACTTCCTGAAGCCGCACCAGCCGGCCGAGCCGGCGTTCGAGCGGCTGCCCTTCAACCACCCGCTGTTCATCCTCTATTCGTCGGGCACCACCGGCAAGCCGAAGTGCATCGTGCACGGGGCCGGCGGCACGCTGCTCCAGCACGTGAAGGAGCACCGGCTGCACTGCGACATGCGGCCGGGCGACCGCTTCTTCTATTTCACCACCTGCGGGTGGATGATGTGGAACTGGCTGATGACCGGGCTGGCCAGCGGCGCCACGCTGCTGCTCTACGACGGCTCGCCCTTCGCGCCGGACGGCAACATCCTGTTCGACTACGCGGATGCCGAGGGGATGACCCTGTTCGGCACCTCGGCCAAATACATCCAGTCGCTGGAGAAGAACGGGCTGGAGCCGGCGAAGACGCACAAGCTGACCACCGTGCGCACCATGACGTCGACCGGTTCGCCGCTGATGCCGGAGAACTTCGACTTCGTGTACCGGGGGATCAAGCAGGACCTGCACCTCGCCTCGATCAGCGGCGGCACGGACATCGTGTCGTGCTTCGTGCTGGGCGACCCGACCGCGCCGGTGTGGAAGGGCGAGATCCAGTGCCGCGGCCTTGGCCTCGCGGTCGCCGCCTTCGACGACGAAGGGCGTCCGGTGCAGGGTGAAAAGGGCGAACTGGTGTGCACCAAGCCGTTCCCGTCCATGCCCGTCGGCTTCTGGGTCGACCCGGACGGGGCGAAGTACCGCGCCGCCTATTTCGAGCGGTTCCCCAACGTGTGGACGCACGGCGACTTCATCGAGCAGACCACGCACGGCGGCTGGGTGATCTACGGCCGCTCCGACGCCGTGCTGAACCCCGGCGGCGTGCGCATCGGCACGGCGGAGATCTACCGGCAGGTGGAGCAGTTGCCGGAGATCATGGAGGCGGTCTGCATCGGCCAGGACTGGGACGGCGACGTGCGCGTCGTGCTGTTCGTGGTGCTGCGCGAGGGCATGAAGCTCGACAAGGCGCTCGAAGACACCATCAAGAAGCGCATCAAGGACAACTGCTCGCCGCGCCACGTGCCGGCGAAGATCGTCCAGGTTTCGGACATCCCGCGCACCCGCTCGGGCAAAATCACCGAACTGGCGGTGCGCGACGTGGTGCACGGCCGTGCGGTGAAGAACACCGAGGCGCTGTCCAACCCGCAAGCGCTCGACGAGTTCCGCGACCGTCCGGAACTGTCGGGGGCGTGATCCTGCGTTCGCAGGTTGGGTTGAGCGTCGCGAAAATCCAACGCATCGGCGGCCCCCGGACGTCGGGTTTTCGCCTGCGGCTCAACCCAACCTGCCTGCCCTTCATATGACGAAACCCAAGCTCTTCCTCGATCTAGACGGCGTGCTGGCCGACTTCGACCGCGGGGTAAGGGCGGTCACCGGCAAGCGGCCGGAGGACCTGCCCATGAAGGTCATGTGGCGCGAACTGTCGCGCCACCCCGACTTCTTCGGCACGCTGGAATTCATGCACGACGCGCAGGAGCTGTGGGCCTTTTGCGCGCCGCACGAACCGACCATCCTCACCGGCCTGCCGCTGGGCTCCTGGGCGCCGGAGCAGAAGCGGCGCTGGGTGGCGCACATGCTGGGCCCGCACGTGCGCGTCATCACCTGCATGGCGCGCGACAAACATCGCCACGCCAGCCCCGGTGCCGTGCTGGTCGACGACCGCGAGAAGGCGCGCGCCCCCTGGGTGGCGGCCGGCGGCATCTTCATCCTGCACACCAGCGCCAAGAACAGCATCGCTGAATTGAAGAAACGCGGCTTCTGACACGCGGCGGTTCAGCGCGATTCGCCTGGACGAAACCCAGCGTTCACCGGCCCGGCGGCCCAGACGCTGCGGCCGGTGCCTTGCTGCGCTGCAAAACCGATAAAATGCTGCCAAGCATTGATGCATCCGCGCCACACGTGACCCAAGAAGACGGCCGAGGGAATAAATTGTCAGTTGCTCTGGCGCCATTGGCTCTTGTGCAGATGGTTTCGTTCTGCCAATAACTCGGTAAAGCCGTAATCGTTTGCTTACCATAATGGGAGTCCTTCATGAACCAGGCCGAGCTGATCGAATCCGTCGCCAACGCCGCCGGCATCAAGAAGACCGAGGCGGCCAAGGTCGTCCAATCGGTGTTCGAGGGCATCTCCTCGGCGCTGGGCAAGGGCGAGGAAGTCCGTCTGGCCGGCTTCGGCATCTTCGAGGTGGCCGAGCGCGCCGCCCGTGAAGGCCGCAACCCGCGCACCGGTGAGGTCGTGAAGATCGCCGCCTCCAAGGCGCCGAAGTTCAAGCCCGCCAAGCAGCTTCGCGATGCCGTGAACGGCTGAGCCATCGCCGTCGACAGCGGAGAGCCGTCATGCCCATCGAGCAGTCCGAGTTGCAGGTCCTGACCACCAAGGTCGTTGCGGCCTATGTCGGCAACAACATGGTGTCGGTCAACGACCTGCCCACGCTCATCAACAACGTCCAGACGGCCTTCCGTGGCCTCGGCGAAGAGAAATCCGCACCGGTCAAGTCGGAGCAGGCCCCGGCCGTGCCGATCAAGAAATCGGTGACGCCGGACTACATCGTCTGCCTGGAAGACGGGAAGAAGCTGAAGATGCTGAAGCGGCATCTGAAGACCGTCTACGACATGTCGCCCGACGAATACCGGGCGAAGTGGAGCCTGCCTCCCGAATACCCGATGGTTGCCCCGAACTACGCCAAGGCGCGTTCTGAGATGGCCACCAAGCTGGGTCTCGGCCGCAAGCGCGCCACCCAGAGCTGATCCGCCAGCCGACCCGCTCGGCGGCTCCAAAGGGCGGCTCCAAAGCGCAGGCAGGCGCGTCCCCCGTGGGCGCGCCTGCTTTGCGTTTCAGCGCCTCCGCCGTCGCCGGGAGCTTAAATATGAGAATGCGCTCATGTGCCATTTGCATGGCACATGCGACAAACTGCCTGTGGTGCCGTTGTGCGGTGCGGCATAACCTTTGGTCATACGCTTCTTGAGCGTTTCCTCCCTAGCCTCGGGCCGTCGGCGATCGCCGACGGCCTTTCTTTCAGGCGGGAAGCGTGCCGCCGCCCGGGCCAAGGGGGCGCTGCATCAGCACCGAGTCCACCCAGCGCCCGAACTTGAAGCCGACCGAACGCAGGATCCCGGTTTCCACGAAGCCCAGACTGGCGTGCAGGCCGATGGAAGCCGCGTTGCCGCTGTCACCGATGACGGCGATCATCTGCCGGCAACCGGCCGCCGTGCTGCGCTCGACGAGCGCCGACAGCAGACCCCGGCCGACGCCCATCCCGCGGCAATCCTCGGACACGTAGATCGAGTCCTCGACGGTGAAGCGGTACGCCCGCCGCAGTCGGTACGGCCCGGCGTAGGCGAAGCCCAACACCCGCCCGCCCTGTTCCGCCACCAGATGCGGCAAGCCGCGGCCGAGCACGTCGGCTCGGCGACGGCCGAGTTCCTCCACATCCGGCGGCTCCTCCTCGAACGAGGCGAGCCCGTGCAGGACGTGGTGCGCGTAGATCGCCTGGATGTGGGTCAGATCCTCTATCCGAGAGTCGCGAATGAGCATGCCTGCCTTCTGTGGCGCCGGTGGATACGACCGAAAGGCTAGCACGCCCATCTCCCCTTCAAAAGCCAGCCGGACTTCCCATGTCGTCCGTTGTGCACACGCCCGCGCGGAGCGTCGAGACAGACGGTGCGCCGAGATCCCCGGCGGTTGTTGGAAAAGGCCTTAGGGCAGAATGTTCTCCAGAAAGTAAAATAGGTCACATCGCCTCTACCGAAGGTAAGCCCACCGTATCCGCTCAGCAGAGCCAAAGGTTCACCTCCACCGGGTCGCCCCAGCGTTGAGAGAATAGTCCGGACATACGCCGAAAAACATTAGGATCTGCCGGTTTAAGGGGTTGATTCCCCGGCCTTGCAGGACCACATTGAACTTGTCTGTTGGGCACATCTCAGACAATTTCGGCAACTCCCCATACAACAATCAAGCAGCCGAAACGGTGGAAACCGTGGGTGCAGCCGTGCGCCCGCAGTCCTCACCCTGGAATGCGCCACCGGACCTTGGGGGTTAGTGAGAGGAGGCATTGGAGTGCTCAAGAAATTACTCACGGGCGAAAACGCCAGCCTGACCCGCTACGTCGAAGAGTCGAAGCGCTACCCCATCCTGGCGCCGGACGATGAGCGCGAACTCGCGGTCGCGTGGCGGCAGCGGGGCAATCCGCGCGCCCTGGAACAACTGGTGGGCAGCCACCTGCGCTTGGTCATCAAGATCGCCCGCGGCTTCGCCGGCTACGGCCTGCCGCTCCCCGATCTGGTGGCGGAGGGCAACGTCGGCCTGATGCAGGCGGCGCAGAAATTCGATCCGGAGCGGGGTTTCCGCTTTGCGACCTACGCCACGTGGTGGATCCGCGCAGCGATCCAGGAATACATCCTGCATTCCTGGTCGCTCGTGAAGATGGGCACCACCGCCGCGCAGAAAAAGCTGTTCTTCAACCTGCGCCGGCTGAAAAGCCAGATGGAGGAATTGGAGCAGGGCGACCTGTCGCCCGAGACGGTGACGGCCATCGCCACCGAACTGGACGTGCCGGAAACCGAAGTGGTGGAGATGAACCGCCGTCTGGCGTCCTCCGACAGTTCCCTGGACGCGACGCTGAGCGCGGACGGCGAGACCAACTGGCTGGAATTGCTGGCGGACGATCGCCCCACGCAGGAGAGCCTGATCGCCGACGCGAACGAACTGGCGCTGCGGCGCAAGCTCGTCGGGCAGGCGCTGGAGCGGCTGGACGACCGCGAGCGGCGCATCCTGTTCGAGCGCCGGCTCAAGGACAACCCGTCCACCCTGGAAGCGCTGAGCCAGCAGTTCTCCGTGTCGCGCGAGCGGGTCCGGCAGATCGAGGTGCGCGCCTTCGAGAAGCTGCAGAAAGCGGTGCTGAGCGCGGCGCAGGCACTGCGCCGCCCCGCGACGGCCGCAGCCGCCTGACGGGCGGCATCGACTCCCGCAAGCCTCCATACGCCCCGTGGCCGGCGACCGCCCGAAAGGGTGCCGCCGGCCTTATTTTTTGGCCACGTCGCGCGGTGGATAATGCGCCGACGCATGCAACAGCATATCCTTGTATTCGAAAAAAACGATCTGCCGCTGCGACAATTTGTTGCGTTTTCGAGTAACGCCGCGCTGTGCACTATCGCGGGCCGGTGTATTTTTCTTTGAAAACGTCTAAAATTCTAAATAAACTGCCGCCGACGCCCTGCCGGAGCACGCACCATCCATGTCGAACGCCGCCCAGTCGCAATCGATCGCCGAGCGTATCCGCTTCCTGCGCATCGACGAGCCCACCAAGGCCGCCCTGCGCGACTTCCAGCCGCACCTCGCCGTGCGCATCGACTCCATTCTGGAGGATTTCTACGGCTACCTGCGCACGGTGCCGGAAACCGCCGGGCTGGTCTCCAGCCCGTCCGCCGTGTCGCGGGCGCGGGACGCGCAGAAGCAGCATTGGCTGCGCAACGTCTTCACCGGCACCTTCGACGAAACCTACATGGCGCAGGTGCTGCGCATCGGCCAGAGCCACCAGCGCATCGGCCTGGAGCCGCGCTGGTACTCGGGCGCCTACTGCTTCACGCTGAACCGGCTGATCGACGTCGCCGCGCAGGTCTACCGCAAGAAGCCGGAGCGGCTGGCCCAGGTGCTCCAGGCCATCAACAAGGCCGTGTTCCTCGACATGGATCTGGCGACCTCGGTCTACGTCGACCTCAACACCGCCGCCATCATCTCGCGTGAGCTGGGCAGCACCGCCGATTCGTTCGAACGCGAGGTCAAGGGCGTGGTGCAGGCCGTCGCCTCGGCCGCCACCCAGCTCCAGGGCACGGCGCAGACGATGACCCGCACCGCCGAGGAGACGAGCAGCCGCTCGACCCAGGTGGCCGCCGCCGCCGAGGAGGCCTCGGTCAACATCCAGACCGTCGCCGCGGCGGCCGAGGAACTGACCGCGTCGATCGGCGAGATCAGCCATCAGGTCACCCAGTCCGCCCGCATCGCCAACGACGCCATGGCGGAGGCCGAGCGCACCAACGCCACCGTGCAGGGCCTCGCCGACGCGGCCAGCAAGATCGGCCAAGTGGTCAAACTCATCCACGACATCGCCAGCCAGACCAATCTGCTGGCGCTCAACGCCACCATCGAGGCGGCACGCGCGGGCGAGGCCGGCAAGGGCTTCGCCGTCGTGGCGTCGGAAGTGAAGTCGCTGGCCAACCAGACGGCCAAGGCCACCGAGGAGATCAACGCGCAGATCGGCGCCGTACAGGGCGCCACGCAGGAGGCCGTCGGCGCCATCCGCAGCATCACCGAGACGATTTCCCGCATCAACAATATTTCCAACACCATCGCCACGGCGATGGATGCGCAGGGCGCCGCCACCAACGAGATCGCCCGCAACGTCCAGCAAGCATCCATCGGCACGCGCGAGGTGAGTGAAACGATCGTGCGCGTCAACGCGTCGGCGTCAGACACCGGCCAGGAGGCCCGCAACGTCCAGCAGGCGACCGGCGAGCTGACCCGTCAGGCCGACACCCTGCGCAACGAGGTCGAACGCTTCCTGGCCCGGGTGCGCGCCGGCTAACCCGGCGCGCTCTGGTCCGGGCGCGCGCCGGTCGCCCCGGCGCGCTCACGTCCCCGTAAGGGACGACGTCAGACGGCAGGAATCAGTGCACCGTATGGAGGACGTGGTCGGAAACGGCCACGTTTTCTTTTTTTGCCGCCGCACGCAGTTCGTCCAGGCTGTTCCACCAGCTTCGGCCGCCCAGAGACGCCAGCGTGCCGCCATTCATCACCACATACAGGCCGGTCCGCCCCAGATTGACGATGCGCAGCATGGCATTCCCCTCTCATCCGCAAAACGGCGCATGAAACTTTAGATAAAATCTAGCGGTCTCTTGCCCGCTCCCCAATTGCTTGTTTAGTGTCTTACCAAATGACTGACATCGGAGTCAATTCATGTCTTCGGTATAGGCGTCCTCCCTTTGATCTATTTTCTTCAGAAGGCGTCGACTCGCTTCCATAAAGCTGACGGCGGTGCTGTTCCTGATGAGCCACGAACTGCGCACGCCGCTCAACACGGTGCTGGGCTTCGCCGAGATGATCCGCGACCGCGCCTGGGATACCGGAGCGCAGGCGGAGGAGCGCTACGTCGAATACGCCGGCGACATCCATGCGGCCGGCGCGCAGCTTCGGCCAAGTGGACAACGTCCTCTCGCGCCGGCACCGGACTCGGCCTGCCGCTCGTCAGGGGCTGATGGAACTGCACGGCGGCACGCTCGCCATCGCCAGCATTCCCGGCACGGGGACGATGGTGACGCTCACCTTCCGGCGCGGTCCGCACGCCGCGTGACGTTGGGCAGCGCCGCCGCCACCGTTGCCACGACCGAAGCCCAGTCGCCCGCCGCCGGCTGGCGGAACAGGCGCATCGACGGATACCAGGGGCTGTCGTCGCGACCCAGCAGCCAACGCCAGTCGGCCTCGAAAGGCAGAAGTGTCCACACCGGCACGGCCAATGCCCCGGCAAGATGCGCCACCATGGTGTCCACGGACACCACGAGGTCGAGCGCCCGCATCATCGCCGCGGCGTCCCGCACGTCGTCGGTGCGCGGACCGCAGTCGCAAAAGGGCAGGTTCCCGCCCGCCCCGGCCAGGGCCGGGCCGCGCTGCAGGCACACCCAGTCCACACCCGGCGCCGCCAGCACCATGCCCAGCAGGTCCGGCGGCAGCGACCGGTGCCCGCCATCCCACGTCCCCGCAGCCCATGCGATCCCGACGCGCAGCCGCCCGTTCCCTTCCAGCCGCGCCACCTGCGTTGCGACACGCTCCGGCTCCGCGGTCAGGTAAGGCACCTTCGCGGGCAGCGTGGCGAGGGTGGTGCGGAACGCGTGCGGCAGTTCCATCAATTCCACGTCCACGTCGAAGGGCGGCAACGCCACCTCGTCACCGAGCGGGAACACACCCTCCACGCCCGGCAACGGCGCCAGCAAGGCGCACACCGCGTCCGGCGCCTGCACCACCAACCCGCGCGCGATACCGGCGACCAGCGGCAGGTAACGGGCGAAGTGGATGATGTCGCCCAGCCCATGGTAACAGCGGACCAGCACGCGCCGTCCGGCCAGGGGTGCGCCGGTCCACACCGCGCGCCGGTGAAAGGGAAGGTTCCGGCGGTTGAAACCGGCCGGGTCCGCGCGGGCCAGCACGGTGTCGCTCACCGCCCAGGCGCCCGCGAAGTCGCCCAGCAGCATGCACGCCTGCCAGCGGGCGCCGCCGGTGTCCAGCGGATCGGCGCCCAGGGCCTCGGCGCGGTCGAGACGCTCAAGGCACTCCCGCACACGGCGCCGGCGCAGCCGCTCCACTGCTTGGCCCAGCAAGGCCGCGACGTCCGCCCCCGCTTTCCCCGCCCCCGTTTTCCACCGGGCGTCCACCCCTCGCCTCCGCGTCCGTTGCCCCTGGGGATGAACGCCCCGCCCCACCCGACGGGTTCCAGGACGGAACGCGCACCGCCGGAACCCGTTGTGCGGTGAAGGCAACGCGGGAGGACGGCATGGACGGATGGAACGAGGACGGCGTGATCGCCCGCGTGACGATCGACATGCCGGCGACCATCCGCCGCTGTCGCGCCGACGACTTGCCGGCCCTGGAGTGGTACGGGCTCTACACGCCGCACCGGGAAATCATCCAGGCCACCTTCCAGGCGCAGGAGAGCGGTGACGCGGTGATGCTCGTCGCCGATGTGCGCGGCTTTCCGGCCGGGCAGGCGTGGCTGGACTTCGCGCGCAAGCGCGCCATGGGGCTCGCCACGCTGTGGGCGCTGCGCGTCTTCCCGCCGTTCCAGCGCGCAGGGCTCGGCCACGCGCTGATGTGGGCGGCCGAGCGCACCGTGCTGGACCAGGGCGTTCGCGCCATGGAACTGGGTGTCGACCGCGACAACACAGGCGTGATGCGCTTCTACGAACGGCTCGGTTACACGCGGGCGGGCCACGAACGCGGCCAGTACAGCTATCGCACGCCGGACGGCGACCTGATCGAGGTGCCCATCGACCAGCTTCTGCTGCGCAAGTCTCTGGCCACCGCTTCGCCGCGCCGCGCCGCCCGCTGAACGGTCATACGGCCGGCGCCTGAAGGCGCCGCCGGTATCACTCCGCCGCCATCGCCGGCCGGTACGCGGCGCCCCGCCGGAACGGCAGGAACACGCCCGCGCCGGACAGCGATCGACCGAAATCGCGCGCGGAGGCCGAGACCATGCACAGCGCGACCAGCGGCAGCCAGTTGTCGAGCAGCATCATGCCGTCGGCGTCCTCGCCGTGCTGAAAGGCGCCCAGCGCCTCCAGGAAGGCCATCTCGTCGGCGGACACGCGCACCGTCGCCGGTGCCTCGACGCACAGCGTGCGGGAGCCGTCGGCGGCCAGCACGCCCAGCATGGCGAACAGCGGCAGCAGCGCCTCGCCGGGAATGCCCGCGCGCCCGAGGGCCGTGCGGATCGCCGGCATGGTGCGCGCCGTGCCCGAGCGGAACCAAAGCCGCACGGCGGAGAGCACCGCCCCCTCCCCCTCCGTCAGGTCGTCCACGGTCCACACGATCGCTCCGGGCATGTCCTCGCCTCCCCTGCCTGTCCGATGCGACCCTAGCGCGCTTTCGGAAAAATTGCGAGTCATTCTCATTCGCACAATGCTGCGACCGTCCGCCGCAGCGCGCGCCCCCATGCCCGAGCTGTGAACTGTGACATTTCCCGGATCCGCGGCACCCGGCAAGCTTGCGTTAACCTCGATACAAAATCCTGGGCCTCGCCCAAACGCAGTACTCCGGGCGTGGAGCGTGGAAGGATGATGCGCAAACTTGCCAACGGATTTCTGGGTCTGCTGATCGCCGGTGCAATGGCCTGCGCGGCCGCACCGGCCGCCGCGCAGATCCGCCTGAACCCCGCCTACGGCGATGCGTCGCTGCGGGGACCGGCGAAGGCGCTGGGCGCCGTGGTGTGGAGCCACGGCCGCTCGGTGGAGGTCGAGGACTCCAGCGCGCCGACGCCCTTGTACATGCAGGTCCTGCGCGAGGCCGGGTGGGACGTCTACCGGCTGGACCGCATGCGGGTCAGCGACACCCTGCCGAACAGTTCGCGGGCGCTGGCCGCGCAGGTCGACCAACTGAAGGACCGCGGCTACAAGCGTGTGGTAACCACGGGGCAGTCGTTCGGCGCCTTCATCTCGCTGCTCGCCGCCGGCCTGACCGACAAGCTGGACGCGGTGATCGGCACCGCCCCGGCCGCCTTCGGCAACTTTTCCGAGGCGTACGACAGCTACCGCGAGAACGCCACCCAGCTCTGGCCGATCCTGCGCAACGTGCGCTCGGCCCGGGTGATGCTGTTCTTCTTCCACGGCGACGACTTCGATCCGGGCGGGCGCGGCGAGAACGCGCGCGCCATCCTGGCCAGCCGTGGGCTGGAGCACACCATCATCGACCAGCCGGCCAACCTGACCGGGCACGGCGCCTCCACCACCGGCCTGTTCGTCCGCCGCTTCGGCGCCTGCATCCTGCGCTTCGCGGAGGCGCCGCCGCGCCCCACCGACCCGCCGTGCGACGACTCCTGGGGCCGCAGCCCGAGCCCCAGCCTGATGCGCGCAGCACTCACCGGCAGCCAGCGATCGGCCACCGATACCGCCACCGGCGCCCGCCCCTTCTTCGGCGCCTGGTACGGCACCTACGTCAACGGCCGCGAGCTGGTGCTGAACGTCGACCGGGTGGAGGGCGACGCGGTGTACGCCGACTACGTGCTCGGCCCCGGCGTCGAGCCCGGCGACGACATGGAGCGCGTGCGCCGCAAGGGCCGCATCGAGGGCGACACCCTGGTCTTCGACGAGAAGGGCCGCAACGTGCTGCGCTACCGCCTGCGCCTCGATGGAAAGCTGGCCGCCGCCTGGATCGACAAGGCCGGCAAGGGCCGCCTGGACACCGTCCTGCGCAAGGTGGAGTGAGGGCGGGGCGTCACGCCCCGTCGCTGCGCCCTTCCCAGCGCGCGGCGGCCGCGTCGTCGCTGTCCTTGGCGTCCACCCAGTGTTCCCCCTCGGGCGTCTCCTCCAGCTTCCAGAAGGGCGCCCTGGTCTTCAGCCAGTCGATCAGGAAGTGGCAGCTCTCGAACGCCGCCTGGCGGTGGGCGGACGCGGTGGCGACCAGCACGATGCGGTCGCCCGGCTCCAGCCGGCCGTAGCGATGGATGACCAGCACGTCGTCCAGCGGCCAGCGCCGCCGCGCCTCCGCCTCGATGGCTTCCAACTGGCGTTCGGTCATGCCGGGATAGTGCTCCAGCGTCATCGCCCGAACGCTCTCGCCGCCGGCCAAGTCGCGGACGTAGCCGATGAAGGTCGTGACGCCGCCGATGGCGGTCTTGCCGCGCGTCAGCGCATCCAGCTCGGCGCCGGGGTCGAAGTCCTCGCGCTGCACCTTCACGGTCATGGCGCGCCGTCCTTTCTCAGCCGCCCGTCACGGGCGGGAACAGGGCCACCTCGTCGTTCGCCGACAGCGGGTGGTCGTAGGGCACGTACTCCTGGTTCACCGCCACCTTGACCACGGCGGTGTTGGCCAGCGCCTCGGCGTGCTTCGGGCTGCGGGCCTTCAGCCATTCGACGAGGCCGCCGACGTCGCGCACCTCGGCGGGCGGCGCGACGTCTTCCTGGGCGACGCCGATCTTGCTGCGCAGCCACGCGAAATAGAGAACCTTCATCACCGCACCTCGCTGAAGGGCAGGAAATCCACCACCGCCCCGGGTTCCAGACGCGTCAGATCCTCGGGCAATTCGACCAGCCCATCGGATTCAACCATCGACGACAGGATGCCGGCACCATCGCGCGGGTGCTTGAGGGCGGTCAAGGTACCATCCTCGCCGCGGGCCAGTTGGGCGCGCACGTATTCCCGCCGCCCCGCCTTCTTCTTGTAGGCGAAGCCGGCGCGCACCGGGAACAGCGGCGGCGCCTTCTCCTCCGCCCCCATCAGGCGCAGCAGCAGCGGCCGGGCGACGCGCAGGAAGGTGACCATCACCGCCACCGGGTTGCCGGGCAGGCCGATGAAGGCGGTCCCCCTCACCTGCCCCAGCGCCACCGGCCGCCCCGGCTTGATGGCGAGGCGCCAGAAGTGCAGCGAGCCCTGCGCCTCCACCGCCGCCTTGACGTGGTCCTCCTCGCCCGTGGACACGCCGCCCGAGGTGACCAGCACGTCGTGCGCGGCGGCGGCCTCGGCCAGCGCGTCGCGGATGGCGTCGCGGCGGTCGGGCAGGATACCGAGGTCGGTGACGGCGCAGCCGAGCTGCGCCAGCGCCGCCATCAGGGAGAAGCGGTTGGCGTCGTAGATGCACCCCTGCGGCAGCGGGGCGCCCGGCTCCCGGACCTCGTCGCCGGTGGAGAAGACGGCGGCGCGCAACGGGCGGCGCACCGCCAGCTCGCGCCGGCCGACGGAGGCGGCGAGCCCGATGTCCTCCGGCCGCAGGCGGCGGCCCGCCGCCAGGATCACCGCACCCGCCGTGACGTCCTCCCCCGCCTCGCGGCGGTTGGCGCCGCGCTTGATGCCGGCCGGAATGGTGACGGCGCCACCCCGGCCCGGTTCGCCCTCGGCCCGGCAGTCCTCCTGCATGAGGACGGTGTCGAAGCCGGCGGGCATGGGAGCGCCGGTGAAGATGCGCACCGCCTCTCCCCGCGCGCCCGGCCGGCCGAGCGTCTGGCCGGCGGCGACGCGGGCGGTGACCGGCAGCACGGTGTCGGCGCCCGGCGTCAGGTCGTCGAAGAAGACGGCGTAGCCGTCGACGGCCGAATTGGCGTGCGGCGGCACGTCGAAGGGCGCCACCACGTCCTCCGCCAGCACGCGGCCGAGGGCCTGCGCCAACGGCACGGTGGCGGCCTCGGTCACCGCGTGCAGCCGGCCCCGCAGCGCGGCGAGCGCGGCGTCCACGGGCATCAAGTCGCCGCCGAAGGCGAAGCAGTCGTCACTGAGCTGGGCCATGAGGGGATCGCAACCTGTTCCTGCGCCACGATTTTGCCGGTTCGGCGGGGGCCGGCGCAAGCCCTGCGAAGGTACCGGACGGCGGACGGACGTTACCGGACGATACGCCGCGATACACCGGGTAGCCCCGCGTCACATCGACCGGCTTGACCAGAATCAAGTGTGCGCCGCCGCCTGCGTCAGCAGGTCGCAATGCAAAAATCAGATCGCTGCCTATCTGTTAACCCACCAACGGCATCCTCTTCCAACAATAGTTTTACCATCCTGTTTAGATCTTATATAAAAATGCGCGAGGCCACCCATGAACATCATGTTGTCGGATCCACATGCATTGTTCCGCGATGGCGTTCGCCCGTTTCTTTTATCACTTGGGCAAGATGTATCGATTGCCGAGGCAGGAACATTCCAGGAGGCAGTGGCGATCATTGCGCGAAGCGACGCCATCGATATCGCGCTCATTGCCGACACGATTCCGGACATCGACCTGCCCGCGGCGATGGCGATGCTGCGCGAGCACCATCCCGGCGCCCTGGCCGCCCTGCTGGCCAGCGGCGAGAGCCAGCGGGCCGCGGTCGAGGCCGTCGGCCTGGGCTTTTCCGGATACATCCCCAAGCGGCTGCCGATGAGCGCGTTCCTGGCCGCGCTCAACCTGATGCGCTCCGGCGAAATCTTCATTCCGGCGGCACTCCTGGCGCAACGCCAGGGATGCCCCGAACGCACCGCCGGCCCGGCCGCGCGGCCCGAAGTCGACCTGACGCCGCGCGAGGCCGAGGTCATGAGGCTCCTGCGCCAGGGCCTGCCGAACAAGGTCATCGCCAAGACGCTGAACATCAGCGACGTCACGGTCAAATGCCACCTCGGCCACATCTTCGACAAGCTGGGCGTGACGAACCGGGTGCAGGCCGCGCGGTACGCGTTGGGGGACGATTGAGGCGCCGCCCGCCGCGTGGCTCGGCCTTGCGGCGGGCGGTGGCGTCTCCTATAGTCCGGTTCCGTGACGTCATGCCTCGCCGAGGCCGTGAACTGGATGAATTACTCAGCGCGCGCCCTGGCACCCACAGTCGATCCACGCCCATCCTCTTGTGCAGCCCTTAAGGAGCTGCGCGAGGGCGCGCGCCGTCTCGCCGCGAGTCGCGGCACCGACTTGGAGCGGCTGCGGTTTTCCCAAGGATTCATGACCTTCGTGGTCGAGCATTACTGGGACATGCTGGCCCCGGATCTTGCACGCCCGGTGCGCCCCGCGCGCGCCGGCCGCGCGCAGGTGGGCAAGACCGAGCAGCGCGTCGCCGCCGACATCGCCGCCAGGGCGGCGGAGATGCCGCCGCTGGACGCCGGCTACGCCATCGGCACCATCTACACCGCCATGCTGCCGGAGAACCATCGCGGCGACTTCGGCGTCTTCTACACCCCGCCCGCCCTGACCGAACGGCTGCTGGACCAGGCGGAGGCGGCCGGGGTGGACTGGCGGACGGCGCGCGTGCTGGACCCGGCGTGCGGCGGCGGCGCCTTCCTGGCGCCGGTGGCGGCGCGGATGGCGGCGGCACGGACCGGCGCCCCGGCGGAAGAGATTCTGGCGCACGTCGAGGCGCACCTGTCGGGCATCGACATCGACCCGCTGGGCGCCTGGATGTCGCAGGTGTTCGTCGAGATGGTGCTGCTCGACGCCGCGCGCGCGGCCGGGCGCCGGCTGGCGCGGCTGGTGGAGGTGCGCGACAGCCTCGCCATCGACGATTCGGAGATCGCGGAGCGCGGCGGCTACGACCTCGTCGTCGGCAACCCGCCGTATGGGCGCATCACGCTGGACAAGGAGGTGCGGGTGCGCTGGGCGCGCAGCCTGTACGGGCACGCCAACGTCTACGGCCTGTTCACCGACCTCGCCGTGCGTCTGGTGCGGCCGGGGGGCGTCATCGCCTATGTGACGCCGGCCGGCTTCCTGGGCGGCGAGTACTTCAAGAATTTGCGCAAGCTGCTGGGGGAGCGGGCGCCGCCGGTCTCCCTCGACTTCGTCGACGCGCGCAAGGGCGTCTTCGCCGACGTGCTGCAGGAGGCGCTGCTGGCCGTCTACCGCGCGGCGGCGCCGCGCATCGCCGTGTCCTTTCTGGCGGCGCGCGAGACGGGGGACGTGGCGGTGACGGCGGGCGGCGGCTTCTCCGTGCCGGCGGACCCGTCGGGGCCGTGGCTGCTGCCGCGCCACGCACGGCAGGTGGAACTGGCGCACCGGTTGCGCGCCATGACTGGCCGGCTGGCCGACATCGGCTATGAGGTGTCGACCGGCCCGCTGGTGTGGAACCGCCACAAGCCGAAGCTGCACGACAGGAAGGTGCGCGGTGCGGTGCCGCTGATCTGGGCGGAGTGCGTGGCCGCCGACGGCTCCGGCCGGTTCGCCTTCAAGGCGGTGACGCGCAACCACAAGGCGTGGTTCGTGCCCGGCCCGGCGGACGAGCCGAACATCGTGCGCACCGCCTGCGTGCTGGTGCAGCGGACCACCGCGCTGGAGCAGGCCCGCCGCCTGATCGCCGCCGAACTGCCGCAGGGCTTCATCGACGAGCACGGCGGGGCGGTGTCGGTGGAGAACCATCTGAACATGGTGAAGCCCATGCGCGGGCGGACCCCGCTGATCTCCGCCCAGGCGCTGGCCGCGCTCCTGAACAGCGAGGCGATGGACCAGGCGTTCCGCTGCATCAACGGCACGCCCGCCGTGTCGGCCTACGAGATCGAGGCAACGCCGCTGCCGGCGGCGGAGGAGTTGAGGACGCTCGATCGGCTGATCGCGCGCCGGGCGGGAAAGGCGGCGATCGAGAAGCGGATCTGGGAGATGTACGGGGGATGAGCACGCCCACAGAACTTGCCCCCACCCGGCCATCGTTTGGCTCGGCCACCCTCCCCCGCTGCGCAGGGGAGGGTTATGGGGCCTGCGGCGGAGTTCCCTCCCCTGCTCTCAGCGGGTCCAAAGGACCCGCCTGTCGCGGCAGCCGGATCGAAGATCCGGCGAGAGCGCAGCGGGGGAGGGTTAGGGTGGGGGCAAGTGTTCGCAGATGGTAGACCTCCCCACCCAACCCGACCTCTTCGGCTTCGCCCCCGCCCCGTCGCCGGAGCCATCGCCGCCCGCCGTGATCGTCCCCGCAACGGGCGACCTGCCGCCGCTGGCCGACGTGGCGACCATCAAGCGCCGCTTGGCCGATGTGTTCCCGGAGGGGCTGGCCGACCGCAACTACGTCGTGCGCGAGATGGCGGCGCGAACGGTCTTCGCCCTGCTCTACGTCGGCGCCGTGGAGGGCGACGACGTGTGGCTGGCCCCCACCCAGGTCTGCCGGATGAGCGACGCGCAGGCGGCGTTGACCGGCACGCAGGCGCGGCTGGCCTTCCGCACCGCCTCCACCCGGCCCAAGTTCGCGCCGCCGGGCGAGCCCTGGTACAAGGACAACACGCGCGAGCCCATCCGCGACGAGACGCTGCGCCAGGGCCTGATCACCTACAACGCCGTGGTGCTGCGCGAGGGCATCGCCACCACCAGCAGCCTGGGCCGTTACGCGCTGAAGCGCAGCTTCGCCGACCTGATCACGGCCCCTGAGGAGGGCTTCGCCGCGGCGGCGCGGGCGTGGGCGGCGACGCACCTGAGCGCCGACCAACTGGCCCGCACCGCCATCCTGCGCGACCGCGTGGCCGGGCGCGAGGCGGTGGAGGTGCGGCTGCCCAAGGGTGGATCGCGCGTCATGAGCCCCGGCACCAGTTCGGTGCTGACCAAGGCCGTGGTGGAGGAGTTCGCGCCCCGCCACCTGATCGAGCCCGCCGTGCTGTGGATCAGCGAGAGCGCCACCAAGATCGTGGCGCAGGACGACGCGCTGATGCGCCGAATCGGCCTGCCCATCGACCAGCAGAGGCTGCTGCCCGACGTGGTGCTGGCCGACCTCGGCGAACAGCGCATGCGGCTGGTCTTCATCGAGGTCGTCGCGACCGACGGCCCCTTCACCGAGGAACGCAAGGCCGAGCTGCTGGCGACCACGCGGGCGGCGGGTTTCCCCGACGATCAGGTGGCGTTCGTCAGCGTGTTCGAGCACCGGGGTGCGGCGCCGGCCAAGGCGCGGTTCTCCGGCATCGCCGTGAACTCATACCTGTGGTTCATGGCGGAGCCGGATCTGGTGGTGTGGCTGAAGGCGGGAAAGGGGTTGTAGGGGGCAAGAGTCACCCGACTTGACGCAGCCCGCAATGCTCCACCACGAACGCCGCCATCGCTTCCGCGTCATCGATGTGGAAGACCGGCACTCGGGCGCCGGGGACGTCGCCGTCGCTGGCGATGGCCACGATGGTCGGGTCCTCGGCGGCGATCAGCGGCTTGCCGACGCTGGGGCGCCAGACCTCCAGCTTCGGATGGCGGTCGCGCTTGAAGCCCTCGATCAGCAGCAGGTCGACCGGCTGCAGCTTGGGCAGCAGATCCTCCAGCGTCGGTTCCGGCTCGTCGCGCAGCTCGTGCATCAGGGCCCAGCGTTTGGGCGAGCTGACCAGCACCTCGGTGGCGCCGGCCATGCGGTGGTTGTGGCTGTCCTTGCCGGGGTGGTCGATGTCGAAGCCCTTGTGCGCGTGCTTGATCGTCGACACGCGCAGGCCCCGGCCGATCAGCGCCGGCAGCAGCTTCACAGCCAGCGTCGTCTTTCCGCTGCCGCTCCAGCCCGTCAAACCGAAGATCTTCATGCTGAACGGGCCTGCTTGGCGGCGGGGCGCGGGCGGGCGGGTTCCGCCGTCATGTGCTTGAGGCCGGCGCGCATGTAGTCCCAACCGGTGACGAAGGTGAGGATGGCGGCGGCCCACAGGCCGGTGATGCCGATCAGCGTCACCGGAAGCTCGCGCGGGCCGTAATCGCCGACGATCAGGAAACCCAGCGCGACCATCTGGATGGTCGTCTTCCACTTGGCCAGCCGCGTCACCGGCACGCCGACGTTGAGGCCGGCCAGATACTCGCGCAGGCCCGACACCAGCACCTCGCGCAGCAGGATCACCACGGCGGCCAGAATCGACAGGCCGGTCAGCCGGCCGAATCCGACCAGCATGATCAGCGTGGCGGCGACCAGCAGCTTGTCGGCGATGGGGTCGAGGAACTTGCCGATCACCGACTCCTGCTCCCACGCGCGGGCCAGGTAGCCGTCGAAGTAGTCGGTGATGCAGGCCGCCGCGAACAGCGAGCAGGCGCTGTAGGCGGCCCAGGCCTCGGGCACGTAGAAAAGCCCGACCACCAGCGGGATCACCGCGATGCGCGACAGGGTCAGCAGGTTCGGAAGGCTGGTCATCATGGCGTGTGAGGCTCGCAACGGCGGGCCCATTCTAACCATCCGGATGGAAATGATCGTAGATCTTTTTCGCCACCGTACGATTGATCCCCTCAACCGCCTCCAGATCGGCCAGCCCGGCCCGCGCCACCGCCTTGCCGCTGCCGAAATGGTGCAGCAACGCCTTCTTGCGCGCCGGACCGATGCCGGGGATCTCGTCGATGGGCGACTTGGTGATCGCCTTGGCGCGCCGCGCCCGGTGCGTGCCGATGGCGAAGCGGTGCGCCTCGTCGCGCAGACGTTGCAGGAAATAGAGCACCGGGTCGCGCGACTCCATCTGGAACGGCGCCCGGTCGGGCATGAAGAAGTGCTCCCGCCCCGCGTTGCGGTCCGGCCCCTTGGCGATGGCGACCAGCGGCACGTCGGTGATGCCCAGTTCATCGAACACCTGCCGCGCGATGGAAAGCTGCCCCTGGCCGCCGTCGATCAGGACGAGGTCCGGCCAGGTGCCGCCCGTGCGCTCCGGGTCCTCCTTCAGGGCGCGGCCGAAGCGGCGGGTCAGCACCTCGCGCATCATGGCGTAGTCGTCGCCGGCCGCGTCCTCCGAGCGGATGTTGAACTTGCGGTAGGCGTTTTTCATGAACCCCTCCGGCCCGGCGACGATCATGCCGCCGATGGCGAAGGCGCCCTGCACGTGGCTGTTGTCGTAGACCTCGATGCGGTCGGGCGGGGCGTCCAGCCCGAAGACCTCGGCCACGCCTTCCAAGAGGCGCTGCTGCGAGGAGTGTTCGGCCAGCCGGCGGCCGTGCGCCTCGCGCGCGTTGGTCAGCGCGTGCTCGACGATCCGGCGCTTGTCGCCGCGCTTGGGCACGGCCAGTTCGACCTTGTGTTCGGCACGCAAGCTGAGCGCCTCGGTCAGCAGCTCGTGCTCCGTCACCTCGTGGCTGAGCAGGACGAGGCTCGGGGCGGTCTTGTTCTCGTAGAACTGGGCGACGAAGGCGGAGAGCACGTCCTCTGTCTCCTGCGCCTTGTCATGGCTGGGGAAGTAGGCGCGGTTGCCGTAGTTGCGCCCGCCACGGAAGAAGAAGACCTGGATGCAGGTGCTGCCGCCGTCGGCGTGGGCGGCGATGACGTCGGCGTCCTCGACCACGCCCTCGATGTTGATGTCCTGGTGCGCCTGGATGGCGGTGAGCGCCCGGATGCGGTCGCGGATCTGCGCCGCGGTCTCGAAGTTCAGCGCCTCGGCGGCGTCCGTCATCGCCCTGGCCAGTTCGCCCTGGATGTCGCGGCTCTTGCCGGACAGGAAGGCGCGCGCCTGGTCGACCTGCGCCTGGTACTCCTGCGGGCTGACGCGGCCGACGCAGGGCGCGGTGCAGCGCTTGATCTGGTATTGCAGGCAGGGCCGCGTGCGGGCGTTGAACACCGTGTCGGCGCAGTTGCGCAGCATGAAGGCGCGCTGCAGCGCCGTGATGGTGCGCGTCACCGCCGCGCCGGAGGCGAAGGGGCCGAAATACCAGGCGTCCTGCGCGCGGCTGCCGCGATGCTTCAGGAGCTGCGGGTAGTCGTGGCCCTTGGTGATCATGATGTAGGGGAAGGACTTGTCGTCGCGCAACAGCACGTTGTAGCGCGGCATCAGCCTCTTGATGAGGTTCGATTCCAGGAGCAGCGCCTCCACCTCGGTGTGGGTGGTGACGAACTCCATGGTCTCGGTCTCGGCGACCATGCGCTGCAGGCGGATCGGCAGGCGGTTGACCTGCGTGTAGTTGAAGACGCGGCGCTTCAGGTTCTTCGCCTTGCCGACGTACAGCACCGCCCCGTCCGCCGCGATCATGCGGTAGACGCCGGGGGTGACCGGCAGCGTCTTCAGGTGGCCGCGGATCACCTCCACCCCGCGCGCGAGGTCGGACGGCCGACGGCGCGCGCGGGCGGGGGCCGGGCCGGCCTCGGGCACGATCTCGGGTTGGGGCGTCTGGGTGTCGGCGGTTTCTGGCATAGCGCGGTATGTCGTGAACGGACGGCGGTGGGTAAACCCCCACCGACCAATGGGTTAATACCTTCGACTCACACGGACCGTAAGACTATCCACCGTTCCTGTGGATAACTCTGTCCATAACCCTTGCGGCAGCGATGGACGGTCCAGGCGCCCCAAGGGGTTCCCCATGACTGCCTGTTTTTTGGGCAAACTTTGTAAGGCATTGATTTTTCAGTGGATCTGAGTTGTCAAGGCGGCACCGGGGGTGCGCCGCACAAAATTGTCACAAAGGTCATACCCCCTCTTGCGCCAGGGCGCCGGCCTGTGTAAAACGCCCGCCCTCGAAAGCGCCGGACCGCTCGAATTCGTTAAGGATTCGTGACAATTGCCCATGCCGAAGCGGCACCCGCCCTATTCCTTCGGCACGAAGCCGCGCGACGGCTGCGCCCAGCCCAGATGCTCGCCGCCGTCGAGCGCGATCATCTGACCGGTCACCGCCGGGGCGTCCAGCAGGAAGCGGATGGCGGCGGCGATCTCCGTGGGGTCGGTGCTGCGGCGCAGCGGCACGGAGAGGGCCTGTTCGCGGAAATGCTCCTCCGTCTGGCGCTCGTTGCGCAGCGTCGGGCCGGGGCCGATGGCGTTGACGCGGATGCGCGGGGCCAGCGCCAGCGCCAGCGTCTGCGTCAGGGTCCACAGGGCCGCCTTCGACACGGTGTAGGAGGTGAAGTGCGGGGTGAGGTTCCACACCCGCTGGTCCAGCAGGTTGACGACCAGCCCGCGCTCCGGCTCCGGCAGTTGGCGGGCGAAGTGCTGGATCAGCACGAAGGGGGCGCGCAGGTTGGCCTCCAGGTGCAGGTCCCAGGAGTCGCGCGTCGCGGTGAGCGCCTCGTCGCGTTCGAAGACGCTGGCGTTGTTGACCAGCAGGGTGAGCGGCCCCAGCCGCTCCGCCGCTTCGGGGACGAGGCGGGCGACCTCCTCCTCCCGGCCGAGGTCGGCCTGGAGCACGGCGGCGCGGCCGCCGGCCGATTCGATCTCCGCGACCAGCCCCTCGGCGTCGGCGAGCGAGCGGTGGCAGTGCACCGCCACGGCCCAGCCGTGCGCCGCCAGGTCGCGCGCCACGGCGCGGCCGATGCGCTTGGCGCCCCCGGTGATGAGGGCGGCTTTCCTCTTGATCTCCACCATGCCGCCATAGGTACCTTCCCCTTGGCCGGGGTCAAGGGGAACGGGATGCTGCGCGAGGCCTGGGAGTATCTGACCACCCCCGCCGGGGCCGAGGCGCGCGCCTTCGGCTATCTGGCGGAGGCGGTGGCGCTGGGGGCGCGGCACCGCCGCCAGCGCGCCGCCTGGGCGCCGCACGTGGCCGCCTGCCGCCGCTTCATCCTGGACGCCGCCGGCCGCGCCCCGGCCAGGAACGGCAAGGGGGCCGGCGCCGCGCTGGTCGCCGGCTCCGGCCGGCTGATCGAGGTGCCGCTGGCGGAGCTGGCCGCGCGCTTCGAGTCGGTGGTGCTGGCCGACCTGATCCACCCCCCGGCGGCGCGGCGGGCGGCCCGCCGATTCGCCAACGTGCGGCTGGTGGAGGCGGACGTGACCGGCACGCTGGCGCCGCTGGACGCCGCGTTGCGCGGCGGCGGCCCGCTCCCCTCCCCCGCCCCGCCCGATCCCGGCGGCGGATTCGCCTTCGCCGTGTCGTGCAACCTGCTCTCCCAGCTTCCGCTGCTGCCGCTGGCCGCCATCGAGCGGCGGGCGCCGGCGGTGGGCGCGGCGGAGCGCGCCGCCTTCGCCACGGCGCTGGTGGCCGCGCACCTGGAATGGCTGCGCCGCGCCGCGCCGGTGGCGGCGCTGGTCACCGACATGGAGAGCCTGTGGCTGAAGGACGGCACGGTGCTGCAGCGCGAGGATTCGCTGTGGGGCGCCGCCCTGCCCGTCCCGGACGTGACCTGGGACTGGAACATAGCCCCCCGGCCGGAGGAGGACCGCTGGCTCGACCTGCGGCACGCGGTGGGCGGCTGGTACGACCTGAACGGCACCGTCTGACGCAACGCCCGCCCCGCCGCCCTGTTGGTCCCGCACGGGAAAGGAGGCCCCGCATGGACCCCAGACGAGACAAGGACCGCCGCAAGGCCGGCAACACCGACGACGGCGCCCGGATCGACCCCACCGCCAAGGGCGGCCCGGCCACCCCGGTCATCCCCGGCACCGGCGGCGCGCAGGCCGGCGGCGGCCCGCACGTGGGCGCCACCGAGGGCAGCACCCGCGGCGTGCTGGGCCTGGGCGGCAACCCCGCCGGCACGCCCACCGGCGGCATGGGCTCCCCGGACGGCGACTCCGGGGAGGATGCCGGGGAGGACGCCGGGCCGTCCCGCGCGTGAGCCCATGTTACCGGATGATACGCGGTGATACGCCCGGCGGGGGGTCGTCACATCAGCGCACCGCGTCCACGGGCAGCGGCTCCACCGTGTCGTCGGGGTGGTGGCCGGTGTAGGCGTAGGGCGCTCCTCCTCCGGCAGGGCGGACAGGGCGGCGATCTCGGCTTCGTCGGGCGGGAATTCCTCGCGGAAGGCGGCGGGATCGGCCTCCTCCTTCGTCAGGTCGCCGACGACGCCGAGCTTGTCGGCCAGCCAGCGGACGGTGGTCATGTCGCTGCGCATGACGGCGCGCTCCAGTTCCACCACCACCAGCCGGCCGAGCGAGCGGACGCGCGTGCGCGCCTCGCGCTCCAGGTGGTAGCGCTCCCAGGTGATGCGCACGCGGAAGTCCGGCGAGGCGTGGTAGGCGCGCCAGACGGTCATGCGGGTGCACCCCATGCTCTTCGCCACCTGGAGCATCGAGCAGCCGGCCGCGAGCATGTAGGCGGCGCGCGCCCACTGCACCTCGGAGAAGCGCGAGCCCGGCACCAGCGCCCCGCGCACGGGCCTGGGCGGCTCCTCCAGCGGGTGCATGTCGTGGTAGCGCGGCCGCTCCCCCTCCTCCCAGGTCTTCATCTCCGGCCCGTCGGCGGCGCGCTCCCAGCGGACTTGCCGGGTGTCGCGATCGGCCCAGTCCTCGGACATGGACTCGCGCGGGGTATCGTCGAACGGGGCGTTCGGGTGGCGGTGGCGGTCGGCGGGCATGGCAGGGGCCTCCATGATGGAAATGGACTATTTTCCTATCATGGGGAGACAGGGAACACAAGAATGCACGTTCCAGACAAGGCGGCGCGAATTGGAACAACTTGCGCCGACCCCAGATGCGGATATGCCGGACAGCACCGAAGAGCGAAACCGCGGTCCGAGCAGCAGCCATGCGGCACTTAATCCGATTGCATGGCAATTCAAGCGCCACCTGAACATTATTGTATGATTAAAAATACATAAGCTATCAATCCAACTGAGATGAATTGCCGCACACCGTTGATTAGAATCAAGACACTAGGCATTAATACTTCACACCCACGCAACAACCGCGAGCCTCGCGAATCAGGAAAGGCCACTACAATGACTTCCGCTTTCAATGTGCTTAGACAGAACGAAGTTGCATTACAATCGTCTACTCATTCTGACATATACACTGAGATCGCACAGGCTATCGTCCGTCATCAAGCACTACGAGACCTCGATCGATTCGGCGAAATTCTGAAAGAACGCCCACTCCACAAAAAGGGCTTGGCCACGTTCTTCGGAACAATTTGGGCATTCTTCAAGGACATTCCGGGCGGCATTGCCACCCTTGGCGTACGCCTGACCGACGATTGGATCCGCGAAGACACGTGGAATGCTACAGCCAAGGCGGCATATGTCCTCTATGCGTCCGTGGACGAATATGGCTTGCAACAACACCACAAGCGTATGCTTCCTTCTCATCATCAGATGTTCAAGGAACTGACGTCCCATCTTGGCCTTGACGATGCCGATCTTTTCGACAGATCAAACGTGCTTCCGGAAGGAAGGGCGCTTGGCAATCTCACGCACCGCCTGTATCGATCCGAATCCATCGGCGAGGCGCTTGGCTTCCACCTGGCTTCCGAAATGACATCGTCCCGTGAGTTCCAATATTTCCTTTCTGGATTCCAGGCACATGCTGGACATTACGGCTTGAAGGACGAGGACGACCCTGTGCTTGCCTTCTTCCAAGTGCATTGCGAAGTTGAACCGATGCACGTATCGACAGGCCGTGACATTTTGATTTCGTACTTGGAACGCGATGCGCGCATCGGAACACAAGGGATGGCGGGCGCGATCGCTTTCATGGACGGCTTCGGGGCCATGTTCGCGGCCTTGAACAAGGCCCTCACCGACTGATACGGCCGGCGCGGCCGGCCATGCACTTTGGCAGCCGCGCCATTCCTGAAGGAGGAATTCGGATTATGGGTGGCCACGCGTGGCAATGCACATATTGCAAGTACGTGTATGTCGAAAGCGACGGAGAAGAGACGGAGAACATCATCCCCGGCACAAAGTGGGATGATCTTGGCGATGACTTCCGGTGCCCATTCTGCCGCGCCAAGAAAAAAGCATTTTCTGAAATTTCCGAGTGACGAACACGCGATGACTTCCGAAAGCTTCCTACAGTCCATCGCGTTTGGCTTGGCCCTCTCCATTGCAGTCGGCCCGATCGCTTTGATAATCATAAACAACGGCGTTAACCATGGCTTCTTCCCCGCATTGAGGAGCGCGGCGGGGGCTGCCCTTGCCGATCTGACTTTTGCTCTGACTGCATTCCTATCGGGACAAGCCGCGCTCACGCTGCTTGCCGACCGTCAGGACGCGGTGCGTGGATCCGCATCGCTGGCACTGATCGCCTTCGGCCTGTGGACGGCGTGGAGCACCGCCGCACGAATGCGACGAGCGCAAACGGACGGATGGAGCCGTCCGACCTGTTACGGTTTTCGCGCCACCTACATTCTGACCATCGTCAATCCGCTGACGGTGCTTACGATTTCGGCGTTTGCGGCACAGGTGACGCGCTCGGGCGACGTAGCCGAATCCCTTGTTCTCGCGCTTGGCCTGTCTATCGGCAGTTTGTTCGTTCAAGCCGGATATGCCGCGTTCAGTTCGCTGTTGCGTCCCCTTCTCACCGACAGGCGGTTGGTCGACGGCCTCAATCTGGCCAGCGCCGCAGGCATTACGCTCTTCGGTGTCCTCGGTTTCCTCTGAACCACGACCGCCGACGAGCCAAGATCGCCGACAACGCGGCGCCCCGCCCGGGCTCTTGCCCGAGCCATCCACCACGGCTTTGGCGCTCCGGTGGGCGACCGCGGTGTTGCTTTGCCAAATCCTGCGTCCGGCCGTTCCTTGAACGGGCGTAGCGCTTGATCTCCTCCCCCCTTGTCCTCGAATCGGGCGCACACTGCTCCGGTCGCGCTTCGCGCGGCGCAGTAGGGCGGCCGAGCGGGGAAGGTGAAAGCTCCCCAGGTGTGTCCATCTCCCGCCGGTCTTTGCTGGCGGGCGGAGGGGGTTGCGTTCTGGCCGGAGCCGGGGGCCAGGGCGGGGAAAGGGGGGTGCCTTGTACCGGGAGTGGGTGCGGGCGCTGGCGCAGGCCGATCGCGACATGATGGGCGTGCTGGTGGCGGATATCCGGCGGCTGGCGGGAAGCGCACAGGCGGGATCCAAGGGGCTCCCGCCCCTTGGCGGGGGTGCAGGGGGGCGGAGCCCCCTTGCATCGCAACGGAGCCCCCTGCATTCGCCCGTTGTCCAGGTGCCCAGGCCGCGTCCGGATTTGCATTGTCCGGGATTGCATTTCGCCCGCGATGCGCATTCCCTGGGCGTGCCGCGTGCGGAACACCGCATGCCCGCCAGACAGACCCGGAAGGAGCGCACGCCCACATGGTCGATCCCTCGGCACTTCTCCAGCAGGCCGTCGGCCTTCACCAGCAGGGGCGCTTCGCCGATGCCGACGCGGCCTACCGCCGCTTCCTGGGCGTGGTGCCCGACCATCCGGACGCGCTGCGGCTATTGGGGCTGGTCGCGCTGCAGACGGGCGCGGTGCCGCGGGCGCACGCCTGCCTGGAACGCGCGGCCGCCGCCAACCCGGCGTCGGCCGACACATGGCAGGTGCAGGGCGGCGTGCGGCGGCAGCTTGGCGAACTGGGGGCGGCGGTCGCCGCCTACCGCCGGGCGGCGGCGGTGCGGCCGGTGTTCCCGGACTGCCATTTCAACCTCGGCAACGCGCTGTCGCAGGCCGGGCGATTCGGCGAGGCGGCGGCGGCGTACCGCACGGCGGTGGCGCAGCAGCCGCTCCAGCCCTCCTACCGGCAGAACCTGTCGGGCGTCCTGCTGCGGCTTGGCGACGCGGCGGGCGCGGCGGTCCAGGCGCGCGCCGCCATCGCGCTGGAGCCGCAGCAGCCGGCGCTCCAGGTGGCGCTCGGCCGCGCGGAGACCCGCCGCGACGGGGCCGGAGCCGGGGCCGCGGAACGCGCCCACCGCCGGGCGGCGCGGCTCGACCCGCGCAACGAGGAATTCGCCTACGACCACGCCGTCGCCCTGATGGAGGCGGGACGGCTCGAGGCGGCGGCGGAGCGGTTCCACGCGCTGGCGCGGTCGACGTCGCCGCAGGTCCGCCGGGGAGCCAAGATCGGCCTGCACAACATTCTCGTGCGCTGCTCCGAGGCGAACGAACTGGAGCGGGGGGCGGCCATCGCGCTGACCGCGCCGGACGGCGCCGCGCTGCTGCCGACGCGGGTGCGCATCGAAGCCGCCAGCGCCTGCAACCTGCGTTGTCGCCACTGCACCACCGGCGTCGCCTATCGCAGCACCGACCGGCGGGCGATGCGGCTCGACCTCTTCGAACGCGCGCTGGCCGAACTCGGGTCCTTCGAGGCGCTGGTGAGCTGCGTCATGTACCTGGGCGGGGAGCCGCTGATGAACCCGCACCTGGCGACGATGATCCGCCGCCTGCGCGACGGGACCAGCGTGGAGCAGATCCATTTCGTCACCAACGCCATGCTGGCGACCGAGGAGCGCTGCCGCGAGCTGGCGGCCAGCGGCGTGTCGCGCATCTTCGTGTCCATCGATGGACGCACGCCGGAGGAGAACGACGACATCCGCCGCGGCTCCCACTACCCGACGGTGCGGGAGAACCTGCGGATGCTGCGGCGGTACCTGGAGCCGCTGGGGGTGTCGCTCGTCATCTCCAACAACATCCTGCGCCGGCCGGGCGACCCGCCGGTGGCGGTGACGCCGGACTTCCTGCGCACCGACTTTCCCGGCCTGCCGATCTCCACCAGCTATGCCTACAAATGGCCGGGCTGGACGAAGACGGACGAGGAGGCGGCGCTGGTCGTCAGCGTGAACGCCAACCGCCGCCGCGGCTTCTGCAGCGCGCCGTTCACCGAAACCGTGGTGCGCGCCAACGGCGAGGTGACGCTGTGCTGCTACGACATCTCCGGGCTGGAGGTCATGGGCCGCATCACGGAAACCCCGCTGGCCGGGATCTGGAACGGCGAGCGCTACAAGGCCTTGCGTCGCGCCATGCTGGCGGGCGATGAGGCGGCGCTGCCGGCCGTCTGCCGCGGATGCCCGGTCTACACCGGCGAAGAGCTTTACAACCCGCCCGGCCAGACCGGGGAATACCACGATCGAACGAATGGCGCAGCGGCCGAGGGGTGACGATATGCGGGGGCGGGCTCGGACGGGCGCGGCCGGAAATTGTCACGGGCCGGCGGCAAGCAACCTGAGCGTGACCGCGGCCATGCGGTGGTAGGATGCCGCCGTACGCGCGAAACAGGAGATCACGGGATGTACGGGAAGGCTGTCGTCGGGGCGGGCGTCGCGGCGCTGGTGGTGGTGCTGGCCGGGCCGGCCATGGCCGACGGCAAGGGGCACGGGCACAAGCACGGGCACCACAAGCACGGCCCTTACCATGGCGCGCCGGTCGTGGTGTACGAGCAGGCGCCGCCGGTCGTGGTGGTGCAGCGGCCGGGGCCGGTCATCGTGGCGCCGCCGCCGCCGCCGCGCGTGATGTACGCGCCGCCGCCGGTCGTCTATGCGCCGGTTGTGCCGGCGCCGGCGCCGGGGTTGAGCATTCAGATGAACGTGCCGTTGCGGTAGGTTTTGCCCCCACCCGGCTTCGCTGACGCTCAGCCACCCTCCCCCGCGTTGCGGGAGAGGGTTTGGGGGGCGGTCCTACCGCTTGCCCTTCTTGGCCTTGATCGCCGCCTTGCCGGACTTGCTGTAGGGGGCGCCGGGGGCGGATGAGGGCACGCCGCGCGCCATGCGGCCGGTGCTGATGCCCACGCTGCCGGGCTGCCCGCCGCCGGCACCGATGCCGAGGTCCAGGGCCTCCAGGCGCTTGATCTCGTCGCGCAGGCGGGCGGCCTCCTCGAACTCCAGGTCGGCGGCGGCGGCCTTCATCTTCTTCTCCAGATCGGCGAGGACGGCCTTCAGGTTGTGGCCGACGGTGGCCGCGTCGGTGGGCACCGTCACGTGGTCGCCGCGCTCGTAGACGCTGTCGAGGATGTCGCCGATCGCCTTCTTCACCGATTCCGGCGTGATGCCGTGCGCCTCGTTGTAGGCCTTCTGCTTCTCGCGCCGGCGGTTGGTCTCGCCGATCGCGTAGTTCATGCTCTCGGTGATCTTGTCGGCGTAGAGAATGGCGCGGCCCTCCACGTTGCGGGCGGCGCGGCCGATGGTCTGCACCAGCGAGGTCTTGGAGCGCAGGTAGCCTTCCTTGTCGGCGTCCAGGATCGCCACCAGGGCGCATTCGGGGATGTCCAGGCCCTCGCGCAGCAGGTTGATGCCGATCAGCACATCAAACGCCCCGAGGCGCAGGTCGCGGATGATCTCGATGCGCTCCAGCGTCTCCACGTCGGAGTGGATGTAGCGCACGCGCAAACCGGCCTCGTGCATGTATTCGGTCAGCGCCTCGGCCATCTTCTTGGTCAGCGTGGTGACCAGGACGCGGAAGCCCTTGGCCGTCACCTCCTTGCACTCGGCGATCAGGTCGTCGACCTGGGTTTCGGTGGGGCGGACGATGACCTCGGGGTCGATCAGGCCGGTGGGGCGGACCACCTGTTCGGTGAAGACGCCGCCGGTGCGCTCCATCTCCCAGTTGCCGGGGGTGGCGGAGACGAAGACCGTCTGCGGGCGCATGCTCTCCCACTCCTCGAACTTGAGCGGGCGGTTGTCCTTGCAGCTCGGCAGGCGGAAGCCGTAGTCGGACAGCGTGGTCTTGCGCATATAGTCGCCGCGGTACATGCCGCCGATCTGCGGCACCATGACGTGGCTCTCGTCCACGATCAGCAGCGCGTCCTTGGGCAGGTATTCGAACAGGGTGGGCGGCGGCTCGCCGGGGGCGCGGCCGGTGAGGTAGCGGCTGTAGTTCTCGATGCCGGCGCAGGAGCCGGTGGCGGCCATCATCTCGATGTCGAAGGTGGTGCGCTGCTCCAGCCGTTGCGCCTCCAGGAGCTTGCCCTCGGCGGCGAACTCCTCCAGGCGGATCTTGAGGTCGCGCTTGATCTGCTCGATGGCCTGGTTGAGCGTCGGCTTGGGCGTGACGTAGTGGCTGTTGGGGTAGATGCGCACGGCCTCCAGGGACGCCAGCTTTTCGCCGGTGAGGGGGTCGATCTCGTGGATCGCCTCGATCTCGTCGCCGAACAGGGAGATGCGCCAGGCGCGGTCCTCCATGTGGGCGGGGAACAGCTCCACCGTGTCGCCGCGCACGCGGAAGAAGCCGCGGCCGAAGCCGGCGTCGTTGCGCTTGTACTGAAGCTCGGTGAAGCCGCGCAGCAGGTCGGGCTGGCGGATCACCTGCCCGACGCGCAGGTCGATGGTCATCTCCGAGTAGAGTTCCACCGAGCCGATGCCGTAGATGCAGCTCACCGAGGCGACGATGATGACGTCGTCGCGCTCCAGCAGCGCCCGCGTGGCCGAATGGCGCATGCGGTCAATCTGCTCGTTGATCGAGGATTCCTTCTCGATGTAGGTGTCGGTGCGCGGGACGTACGCCTCCGGCTGATAATAGTCGTAGTAGGAGACGAAGTACTCCACCGCGTTGTTCGGGAAGAACGACTTCATCTCGCCGTACAATTGGGCGGCCAGCGTCTTGTTGGGCGCCAGCACCAGCGTGGGGCGCTGCACGCGCTGGATGACGTGCGCCATGGTGAAGGTCTTGCCGGAGCCGGTGACGCCCAGCAGCACCTGATCGCGCTCGCCGCCCTGGAGGCCGGAGGTCAGCTCCTCGATGGCCTTGGGCTGGTCGCCGGCGGGGATGTACTCGGAGACGACCTCCAGGCGCTTGCCGGCCTCCAGCTTGGCGAGGGGCTTGCGCGGGATGGCTTCGAGGACGGGGTGCGGCATGGCGGGCTTCACCAGGTACGGAACAGGAACTCGGGAAATATGGAGGGCATGCCGGCAAGAGTCGAGCGCAGGCTTGCCGGTGGCGCGCCGCCTCCTGGCAAGGCTGACAGGTTCGCCGCCCGGCCCCGCCGTGCGAGAACCGGCGCGCCAGCGGTCGGGAGGGGGAGATGGACGGCAGGAACACCAACGGGAGAACGGCGTTGCGCGCCGCCGGGCGGGTCTGCGTGATCGGGCTCGCGACGCTGGCGTGGGCCGTGCTGTGGGCGGCGACATCACGTTCGTGAGGGGCCGGTCTCACCTTGATCACACCGGACTATGCGAGCGCGGGTATAGCCTTTGGGCAAAACAATCCACGGGGGATCCGCATGGCCTACACGGTCTGTTTTTGCAACGCGGGCAGCCGCGATGATACCCAGAGGGTCGGGCACATCGGCCCGTTCGACACGCTGCCCGAGGCGGTGCGGCTGGTGATGGAGCGCATCCCGGCCCCGTCCCGCCCCTACGCCGCCATCGAGGCCGGCAGCAGCGCCGTCCTGCACTTCGACGAGATCGCCGCCGCCTACGCCCGCCTGCCCAGGCGCGAACTGATCGACGCGTGAGGGGGCCGTATGACGCCCCCTCACGCGCGCCCTGCTCACTCCTGCGTGCCGGCCCAGGTGGGGCTGCGGACGGCGGCGTCGTAGTCCTTGATCAGCGCCTCGCACACCCGGCCCGGCGTGAAGGTGTGCTCGCCGATCTGGCCCACCGGCGTCACCTCCGCCGCGGTACCGGTGAGGAACACCTCCTGCGCGGTGGCCAGTTCCTCCGGCCTGATGGGACGCTCGATCACCTGGATGCCGCGCTTCTTCGCCAGATCGATGACCGTGCGCCGCGTGATGCCGTCGAGGAAACAGTCGGGCGTCGGCGTGTGGATGGCGCCGTCGATGACCAGGAACAGGTTGGCGCCCGTCGCCTCCGCCAGCAGGCCGCGGTAATCCAGCATGATGGCGTCCTGGTAGCCCTGCTGCTCCGCCGCGTGCTTGGAGATGGTGCAGATCATGTACAGGCCGGCGGCCTTGGACGCGGTGGGCGCGGTGTCCGGCGCCGGGCGGCGGTAGGGCGCCCACATCAGGCGGATGCCGGCCATCTTCGCCTCGGGGCTGAAGTAGCTGGGCCACTCCCACACGGCGATGGCGAGGTGGATGCGGCTGTGCTGCGCCGACACGCCCATCATCTCGCTGCCGCGCCACGCCACCGGGCGCACGTAGGCGTCCTTCAGCCCGGTCCGCTCGACCACCAGCCGGGTGGCCGCGTCGATCTCCGCCACCGACCACGGGATCTCGAAGCCCAGCAGCTCCGCCGACTTCGCCAGCCGCTCGCTGTGCTCGGTCAACTTGAAGACGCCGCCGTTGTAAACCCGCTCGCCTTCGAATACACAGCTAGCATAGTGCAGGCCATGCGTCAGCACATGCACCTTGGCCTCGCGCCACGGAACCAGGGCGCCGTCGAACCAGATCACGCCGTCGCGGTCGTCGAAGGGGATGATGGCCATGGGAGTTGGTATCCTTACGTTTGAGTCTGGTGGCGTTTGGGCTTGGTGGCCGTTTCGAGCTTGCTTGTTGTGCGATCCCGGTTGTTCGATTATGTCTGAACCGCTGACCCTTTCGTAACATTCCTCAAAAAACACGTCAACATGACTGACATAAAAGCAGGGGTGAACCAGCTTTTCCTACGGGAGGAGGAACTGCGCACGGGCATGGAACTCCTGTTCTACGCCTACCGCGAGTTCACGGCCGAACCCGATGAAATCCTTGCGAAAATCGGCTTCGGCCGGGCGCATCACCGGGTCATCTACTTCGTCGGCCGCCACCCGCGGATCACGGTGTCGGAGCTGCTCGGCATTCTGCGCATAACGAAGCAGAGCCTGTCGCGCGTGCTGGGGGAACTGGTGCGTCAGGGGTACATCGACCAGACCACTGGCGTGCGCGACCGCCGCCAGCGCCTGCTGGAGCTGACGGAGAAGGGCGTGGAGCTGGAGCGCGAGCTGTCGGAGACGCAGCGCCAGCGCATCGCGCGCGCCTACCGCATGGCGGGCGCGGAGGCGGTTCAGGGCTTCCGCAAGGTGATGATGGGCATGCTGGACGAGGAGGACCGCGCCAAGTTCGCCCCGCCCGGCGAAGGGCGGCTGGCCGCGGTGAAGCGGTAGACGCCCGTCACGAAATCGCGCCCCGGCGCCGGGATCAGGCCGCGCGGATGCCCGCGAGAAAGGTCTCGACCTCCCGGCGCAGGTCTTCGGCCTGCCGCGACAGGTCCTGCGAGGCGCCGAGCACCTGCGTCGCCGCACTTCCGGCCTGGGTGGCGGCCTGCCTTACCTGGGCGATGTCGCCGCTGACCTCCCCGGTCACCTGCGCCGCCTGCTGCACGTTGCGGGTGATCTCGGCCGTGGTGGCGTTTTGCTCTTCTATGGCGGCCGCGATGGTCGAGGCGATCTCGCTCATCGTCCCGATGGTCGCACCGATCCCTTCGATGGACGCGACCGTGCCCCGCGTGGCGGCCTGGACATTGCTGATCTGCGCCGAAATCTGCTCGGTCGCCGTCGCCGTCTGGTTGGCCAGGGCCTTCACCTCCGACGCCACCACGGCGAACCCCTTGCCGGCGTCGCCGGCGCGGGCCGCCTCGATGGTGGCGTTCAAGGCCAGCAGGTTGGTCTGGCTGGCGATGTCCTGGATCAGCTTCACCACCTCGCCGATGCGCGAGGCCTCTTCGGCGAGGCCGCGCACGGAACCGGTCGTCAGCTCCGCCTCGGACACCGCCCTGGCGGCGATCGCGCTGGAGCGCGACACCTGTTGGCTGATCTCCTGGATGGAGACCGCCATCTCCTCGGTCGCCGAGGCGACCGCCTGGACGTTGGCCGAGGTCTCCTCGGCCGCCGCCGCCGAGGCGGCCGCCTGCCGGTCAGTCTGCTCGGCGAGCGCCGCCATGCTCTCGGCCGTCCGGCTCAGTTCCGTGGAGGCCGACGCGACACCGCCCAGAACGCCGCTCACGGTATCGTCGAAGGTGCGGATCAAGCGTTCGACCACCGCGCCGCGCCTTTCCTTGGCCGCCCGCTCGGCCTCCTGCTGGGCCGCGAGCCGCTCCGCCTCGATCATGTTGTCCTTGAAGACCTGCACTGTTTCGGCCATCGCGCCGACCTCGTCGCCGCGCCCGCGCCCGGGAATGTCGATGGCCTTGTCGCCGCTGGCGAGCGCCCTCATGGCGACCGTCATGGCGACGACCGGCCGCGCGATGCCGCGCCCGATCAGCCAGGAAAGCAGCACGGCGACGGCGGCGATGCCGGCCATGCCGGCGAGCATGACCCGCTCCAGAAACGCCTGCGTCGCTTCGCTGTCCGCCTTGATCGCGTCATAGTCCCGGATGAGAGCCTCGCGCAAGCGGTCGATCTGCGGCTCGATTTCATGGAAGGCCGCCGAAAGCTTCTGGGCGCTCTGCTGCCGCCGCAACATCATGTCCACAAGCTGCGCGAAGGACTGCTGGTACCCGGCCAGACCGGCTTCGATCTCGGCCTTGGCATTGGCCAGAAGAGCGGTTTCCCGCAATATGGCGGCGAAGGTTGCGGCTTCCGGCCCAATCAATCCGGCGTATTTCGCGTCCCCGCGCTCCAGGAAGTCCTTCTCGTGCCGGCGCATCATCAGCATCGAGGCCGTCAGCCTCGATTCACCCGCATCCTTGACCTTGCGCTCGATTTCGTGGACCGCCCGTCGTACGGAACCCCGCAGGCCAGCCTCCTCGGAGAGGCCGATCGCCATGGAGTCATCCACGACCTGCTTGAATTGACTCATGTAGACCGCGACGCCGTCCCTGATCGTCCGCAACAGGGCCTGCTCCTCCGGAAGGTCAAGACGGTCGGCAAGCCCCCTCATCCGCTCGTCGAGCGCCGCCACCGTCCTGGCGTGTTCGCGCACGTACTTTTCGTCGTTCCGCAGGAAGAAGTCCTTCTCGTCGCGGCGCATCTCCAAAAGTCCGATGACGGTCTGATCGGTCATGATGCGGCGCTCGGTTGCCCTTCCCATCGCGTCCTGCGTCTCGGATATCTTTTTGGAGTCAATGAGGTAGAGGATTCCAACCAGCATGAAACCGAGCAAGGTGATAGCGCCGATGACGCCAGTCTGGGCGCCGATCCCCCATCGGCTCAAGACACGCTCCATGGAAAGTTCCCTCCTGCTTCATTTTGCCTGCCCTTACCAAGGCGTGGCACCCGATGCGCTCAGCGAAAACGCGCTCAGCAAAGAAATCTGCGAAACCTGCGAGACAATATCTTATACGGAGTATCTTATAGGGAGCATTTTCCCGCGTCCAGCCGCGCCTATGACAAATGGACTATGCTCTCGCATAACTAACGAACTATCCGATGGTATAAGCGCTAATTTTGCTTTTGTTGTAATTTAGTCTTTTCTTTGATGCATCGCTGCCAAGCCAGCTGCTTGTCCGATGCGGCCGGCAATCCAGCGCCCGCGCCAGCTTGGGGGCTCGACACCACGGCGGCGGAGCGGCAGGGAACCGGTGGCACGGTGCGGGGCGCGCGCGCTATAGTCCCCCCATGACCGAGGACATGCCCCACATCCTCGTCGTCGATGACGACACCCGTCTGCGCGAGCTGCTGCGCAAGTATCTGGCCGGCAACGGCTTCCTGGTGAGCACCGCGCAGGACGCGGCGGACGCGCGCGCCAAGCTGGGCGGCCTCGCCTTCGACCTCATTGTCCTGGACATCATGATGCCGGGCGAAAGCGGGCTGGAGCTGACGGAGTCGCTGCGCCACGACAGCGACATCCCCATCCTGCTGCTGACCGCGCGCGGCGAGCCGGACGACCGCATCGCCGGGCTGGAGGCAGGGGCCGACGACTACCTCGCCAAGCCGTTCCAGCCGCGCGAGCTGCTGCTGCGCATCAACTCCATCCTGCGCCGGCAGGCGGCCAAGCCGCCCGACCCGGTGCCGGCACAGCCGGTGCGCCTGGGGGCGCTGCTCTACATCCCCGACCGCGACGAGCTGCGCAACGGCGAGGAGGTCATCCGCCTGACCACGGCGGAGGCGAGCCTGCTGCGCGTGCTGGCCGGCCAGCCCGGCGTCACCTTCACCCGCGAGGAGCTGACCGAGCGCAGCAAGGTCGCCGGCAACGCCCGCACCATCGACGTGCAGGTCACCCGCCTGCGCCGCAAGATCGAGCCCGACCCGCGCGAGCCGCGCTACCTGCACACCGTGCGCGGCGAGGGCTATGTGCTGAGGCCCGACGGATGAGCGCGCCGGACGCCACGGCCGCCAGAAGGGCTTCCCAGGGGGCTTCCGGCGCGGCATCCGGGGCGGCGGCGAACGGGCCGGCGATGCCGCCGGGGCTGAAGCGCATGCTGCCGCGCACCCTGTTCGGGCGGTCGCTGGTGATCATCGTGACGCCGGTGATCCTGGCGCAGGCGGTGGCGACGTGGATCTTCTACGAACGCCACTGGGACACCATGACGAACCGCCTCGCCACCGCGGTGTCGGGCGAGATCGCCATGATCATCGACCAGTTGGAGCGCGACCCGACGCCCCAGGGGCGGGAGAAGACCTTCCTGTCCGCCGCGCGCAGCTCCGACCTGATCGTCACGCTGGAACCGGGCAAGACCCTGCCCGAACCGCGGCGGCCGCTGCGCGGGATGCTGGAGCGCACGCTGGGCGAGGCGATGGACGAACGGGTGCACCGCCCCTTCGCCATCGACACCCGCTACGCGCACGAATGGTACGAGATCCGCGTGCAGCTTCCCGACGGCGTGCTGTCCGTCACCTCGCCGGAGCGGCGGCTGTTCAGCCCGACCTCCTACATCTTCATCCTGTGGATGGTCGGCTCGGCCATGGTGCTGTTCGCCGTGGCCATCGTCTTCATGCGAAATCAGATCCGCCCCATCCGGCGCCTGGCCATCGCCGCCGACAGCTTCGGCAAGGGGCGCGACGTGCCGAACTTCAAGGCGGAAGGGGCCATGGAGGTGCGGCAGGCCGCCGCCGCCTTCCTGAAGATGCGCGAACGCATCCAGCGCCAGATCACCCAGCGCACGGAGATGCTGGCCGGCGTCAGCCACGACCTGCGCACGCCGCTGACCCGCATGAAGCTGGCGCTGGACATGATGGGCGACGCGCCGGAGGTGGAGGAGCTGCAGGCCGACGTCGCCGAGATGGAGACGATGATCGAGGGCTATCTCTCCTTCGCCCGCGGCGAGGGGGCGGAGGCGGTGCAGCCGACCGACCTCACCCGCCTGCTGAACGAGGCGGTGAACGGCGCCCGGCGCGAGGGAGCCGACGTGGAACTCAGCGTGCCGGAGGGGCTGGCGCTGCCGCTGCGCCCCAACGCCATGCGCCGCTGCCTCGCCAATCTGCTGGCCAACGCGCGCCGGCACGCCCGGCACATCCGGGTGGCGGCGCGGCACACCGGATCCGCCATCGAGATCACCGTGGACGACGACGGCCCCGGCATCCCCGCCAAGGCGCGCGAGGACGTGTTCAAGCCGTTCTTCCGCCTGGACAGCTCGCGCAACCCGGCGACCGGCGGCGCCGGCCTGGGCCTGACCATCGCGCGCGACGTGGTGCGCGGCCACGGCGGCGACGTCACCCTGGCCGACAGCCCGCGCAACGGGCTGCGCGTGCTGATCCGCCTGCCGGTCTAGGCGGTTTTATGCGATCCCCTGAAGCTCCTGCGCACGCTGGGGGTCGAGGTTGAGGCGGGCGGCGAGGAACTGCAGGTAGGAGCGTTCGGCCGGAGTGTCCGCGTCGATGGCGAGGGTGGAGGCAAGGTAGACCTGCTCCGCCGTCTCCGGGTCCCGCACGTCGCGCACCAGCGCGTCGATGGACTGCGGCGCGGCCAGCTCGCGCTCCAGCAGGCGGCGCTCCTCGGGGCCGGCGCCGGCATCCTCGGCGCGGCCGATGATGCGCTGGCGCTCGTCGGCGTCGATCACCCCGTCGGCGGCCGCCGCGGCCACCATGGCGCGGATCAGCAACAGCGCCTTGGGGTCGTCCACCGCCGCCTCGGGCGCGGCCTGCTGCTCCGGGCGCAGCATGCGCGCCAGCCGGTCGCCCAGGGATTCGCCGCCCTGGCGCGCCTGCGCCTGGGTGGACGGGGCGCCGCCCATGGCGCCGCCGCTGCCGGCCTGCGGCTGCGAGGGGTTGTTGCGCTGGTAGTCCTGGTAGGCCTTGTAGGCGAGATAGCCGAGAGCGGCGAGCCCGGCCGTCTGGCGGAAGCCGCCCCGGCTGGCACCGCCGCCCAGCCCGAAGGGCGACGCCGCGAACGACGGCCCGCGGTGGCTGCGCCCCGCCATCCCGCTGGCGAGCATGGTTCCGAGGAGACCGGTCAGGTTCGCCATGATGCATCCCTCCTTCTGCGTTGCCCCCTGGCAACAGCCGCGGCCGGACGGTGTTGCGGATGACCGGGGGGCGGTGGTGAACATCCGGCCCCGTGCGCCGTTCCCCTCGCAGTCGCAAGCAGGGGACGGCGCGCATGGCCGCCACGGAAATGGACTTCGCCGCCGCCCCGCGTGGCGCGCTCACCCACGCCGCGGAGCTGATCACCGCCGGCATCGAGGCGGCGGGCATCGTCATCATCGTGCTGGCGGCGCTGATCGCCAGTTGTCTGTTCCTGCGCGACGGGTTCCGCGCGGGGAGATGGACGGCGGCGTACGAGCGCTACCGCGCCAACCTCGGCCGCGGAATCCTGCTGGGCCTGGAACTGCTGGTGGCGGCGGACATCGTCGGCACGGTGGCGGCACCCATGGACATCCGCACCATCGGCGTGCTGGCGCTCGTCGTGCTGATCCGCACCTTCCTCAGCTTCTCGCTGGAGGTGGAGATCAGGGGGCACTGGCCCTGGCAGGACAGCCGCATGCGCCGGCCTCACGATGGAGAGTCGCGGCCATGAGCGAGCAACCGCAGCCTGACGGTCCCGACCGCCGCACGCAGTTGGCGGCCGACCGCACGGTGTTCGCCGCCGAACGCACCTACGCCGCCTGGGTGCGCACCGGGCTGGCGGCGCTGGCCAGCGGGGTCGGCGCGAAAAAGCTGCTGGAGGGCGTCATCCCGGAATGGGGGATCTGGGCGGTGGGCACCATCCTGGTGGCGTTCAGCGCCTTCTGCTTCGGGGCCGCCGTCTGGCGCCAGGTGTACCCCGGAGCGCCGCCGCCCCACCCCGACACCAAGCGCCTCCCGCCGATCCTGCTGATCGCCGTCAACGGCTTCCTGATGCTGGTGGCGCTGAGCGCGCTGGCCAGCATCTGGTTCGGCCGGACGGGTGGCGATTGAGGCGACGCCGCCGTACCTTATGCCGTGGAAACGAACGGGATGGGGGAGGAGCGTCATGAAGGTGGGCGTTGTGGGCGCGGGTGCCGTCGGCAGCACGGCGGCCTTCGCCATGGTCATGCGGGGCGTGGCCAACGAGATCGTGCTGGTGGACGGCAACGAAAAGCTGGCCCTGGCCCAGGCGCACGACATCGCGCACGCGGTGCCCTTCGCGCACGCCACGCTGGTGCGGCACGGCGATTTCGCCGCGCTGGCGGGGGCCGGCATCATCGTGCTGGCGGCCGGCGTCGGGCAGAAGCCGGGGGAGACGCGGCTGGAACTGCTGGAGCGCAACGCCCGGGTCTTCGCCGACATCATCCCCAAGGCGCTGGCGGCGGCGCCCGACGCCATCCTGCTGGTCGCCACCAATCCGGTGGACGTGATGACGCAGGTCGCCACGCGCATTTCCGGCCTGCCCCGCGAGCGGGTCATCGGCTCCGGCACCATCCTGGACACGGCGCGCTTCCGCGCCCTGCTGGGCACGCGGCTGGGGGTGACGGCCAAATCGGTGCACGCCGCCGTGGTCGGCGAGCACGGCGATTCGGAGGTGCTGCTGTGGTCGGGCGCCATGGCCGCCGGGCTGCCGGTGGACGCCTTCGCCGCGCAGACCGGCCGCCCGCTGACGCCCGAGGACCGCGCGGAGATCGACGACGGCGTGCGCCGCGCCGCCTACCGCATCATCGAGGGCAAGGGCCACACCGCCTTCGGCATCGGCGGCGGCATCGCCCGGCTGGTCGGCGCCATCGCCGGGGACGAGCGGGCGGTGCTGACCTGCTCCATCCTCAACGGCACGGTGGCCGGCGTGCCGGAGGTGGCGCTGTCGCTGCCGCGCGTGCTGGGCGCCGGCGGCGTGCTGGAGACGGTGATGCCGGACCTGTCGGACGAGGAAAGCGCGGCGCTGAAGCGCAGCGCGGAGATCCTGAAGGAGGCGGCGGATTCGGTGGAGGGCACCCTCTGACGGCTGGCATTTCTTAAGGCGGCCCTCCCGGCACCGCACCTCAGTGCTGCCAGCGTTCCAGCGTGCGCAGGACGCGGTCGAGCGTCGGCAGCGGCGTGGCGATGACCACCCCGTCCAGGATGGCTTCCGCCTGTTCGGGGTCGATGCCGGTCAGGCGGGCGACGGCGGCGGCGCCCAGGCCGCGGTCGTCGGCGATCAGCATGATCCAGTTGGCCAGCGCGTATTTCTGCCGCAGCAGGCCGGGGTTGGCCAATCGGATGTCGGTGAGCGGATCGCCGCCGGGGCCGGCCGGCGTGCCGCCTTCGAGCGTGGGCTCGCTTCCCTTCATGGACTCCTCCCGAGTGGAGGCCCGAGTGTTGGGCCCCCTTCTTCTTGTTCTCCGGCGATGGTGACTCAGGGGGAGCGGTCCGCGCAATGCGGCCAAGGGTGCTGTCCGTCCGTCAGAGGCTTTCGTCCTTGACAGACACCGCGCTCAGCGCGCCACCAGCAGTTCCGTCACCACGTTGGCGCCGCTGTGGGCCAAGTCCTCGGCCCGCTCGCGCACGTCCGCCCGGCCGGAGAAGCCGCCGCGCTCGGCCACGGTCTGCAGCCACGCCGGGGAGGTGCCCAACCGGGCCAGCCGCGTCTTCATCTCGTTGATGGTGCGCAGCGAGATGATGCCGCTGCGCTCGTCGCGCGGCGCGTGCACCATGAAGGAGGCGCCGGCCTCGGCGCGGCGCGGGAAGCCGGCCATGAACACGCCGAAGCACATGCTCTCGCACGCAGCACTGCCGCGCACCAGAGTCACCACAGGGCGGCCGGCCGCGCGCTGGCGCAGCATGGCGTCGATCATGGCGTAGCCGGCCTTCACGAAGCCGCCGGGGCTGTCCAGTTCCACCAGCACCGGCCGGTCGGCCGGTGCGCCGTCCAGCGCCTGGATGAAGTCGGCCGCCACCGCGGCGGTGATCACCCCGGACACCCGCAGCGTCGTGCGGTCGCCCTCGATGCGCCGGGTCATCGTGCCGACCATCCCGGCGTCCGCCGCCATCACCATGCCCTCGGTCCCCTCGGCGAGGCACGGCAGGGCGGTGATCAGGATCAGGACGGTCAACAGGATGCGCATCGATGCCCCCGCGGTTTCGGTGAAAGCGGGCGGATCGTAAATCGTAGGAATGCGGCGGTGCTGTGGCAGGGGCCACAGGTATGCGCGATTTGCACGGCCGCACGGAAGGGGCACGCCCGGAACGGCGAAGTACCGCCATTGGCGCCCCCGGCAGGGCCATTCGGGGCGTGTACACTGGCGGTGCCCACACAATGCCCGGGAGGGCATCCGCCAGGGGGAGGCGTCGCATGGCCGGGGTACGGATCGCGTTCGACAAGGAACTCGTGCTCGCCGGGCACTTCCTTCTCAAGCACCTGGAGCGCGAGGAGCTGAGCCGGCTGGCCTCCAGCGCCCGGCTGGCCTACTTCCCGAAGAACGGCGTCATCTTCCAGAAGGGCGACCCCGGCGACAGCATGATGGCGATCATCCGCGGCCGGGTGAAGATCTGCTCCCACTCCGTCGACGGAAAGGAGCTGGTGCTGAACATCATCAACAAGGGCGGCCTGTTCGGCGAGATCGCGCTCCTGGACGGCGAACCGCGCACCGCCGACGCCATCGCGCTGGAGGAAACCGACCTCCTGGTGCTGGAGCGCGCCCAGTTCATGCCCTTCCTCACCGCCCGGCCGGACCTGGCGCTGCGCCTGATCAGCGTTCTGTGCAAGCGCCTGCGCCAGACCAGCGAGCACCTGGAGGACACGCTGTTCCTGGAAGCCTCCTCGCGCTTCGCGCGCGCGCTGCTGCGGCTGGTGGAGGTCTTCGGCCGGCCGGCGCCGCAGAACGCCATCCGCCTGGACATCAAGCTGTCGCAGCAGCAGCTCGGCTGCCTCGTCGGCGTGTCGCGCGAGAGCATCAACAAGCTGCTCAACGAATGGCAGCGCAGCGGCGTGATCGCGATGGACGGCGGCTACATCACCGTGCGCGACCGCGACGCGCTGGACGAGATCGGCAACGCCTACGAATAGCGCGAACACGAACGGCGCAAATCCACGCGCACCTGTGGCCCGGCTCACAGCGCGCCCGCGCCGGCGGGCCTAATCTCCTCCCATCACGAGCACTCGAGCCCCTGGGAGGAGCCCATGTCCGGCAATGATTTCGTCACCCTCGGCCTGATGGACCGCTGCTACGTCAAGCGCGTCACCCGCCGCGGCCGGACCAGCTACGCCTGTTACGCGGCCGACGGCACCTACCTCTGGCGCTACCCCAGCCGCGAGATCGCCTTCGCGGCCCTGCGCCAGCACGACATGGAACCGCTCAGCGCCCACTGATGTCCGCCAAGGGCCAGATATTTTCCGCCAAGGGAACGCCGCCATGACCAGCATCCGCCCCCTGTTCACCGCCGCCACTCTCGTGCTGCTGTCCGCCGGCGGCGCCGCCGCGCAGGACGCGGGCGGCATCGGCTTCCCCACCGGGGTCAGCGCCGCCAACGTGGCGCAGGCCTTCGCCCAGCCGCCGCGCATGCCGGTCTTCACGGCCCCCCGCCGCATCACCCCGCCGGGCGCCATGGTCACCAATCCCGGCGTCAGCCGCAAGCAGGTGCACCAGCAGCAGATCGCCAAGATCCGCGGCGACGCCGGCTTCCTGGCCGGCTTCAACAAGGGCCAGCCGCTGGCCGCCAGCCGCCAGCCGCCGCCGGAGTTCGCCGTGCCGTCCTTCACCATCATCGAGGCGCCGTTCATCTTCAACAACTTCAACGGCACGATGGACCTGGACCTGGGAGCCGGCGGGCAGCAGGGCGGCGGCCAGCCGGGCGGCCAGCCCGACGCCGCGACGGGCGGCGAGGCGGTCGCCCCCACAGGCCCGGCGCCGGTGGTGCCCTTCACCAGCCTGGAGACGGCGCTGGTCACCGGCGGCGTGACGTTCAACAACGTCAACAGCGCGGTCAACATCGCCGCCGGCACGGGCAACGTCGCCGTGCAGAGCGTGAAGAGCGTGCAGAAGTAACGCCGCGTCTCAGTTCAGCTCGCGCGCGACGCGGAAGCCGTTGTTGATGTAGCGGACGTCGACGTCGTAGGTGCCGCGTCCCGTGGCCGAGATCTCGGCCAGCGCGTTGCGCCAGGAACCGCCGCGCAGCACGCGCTTGCGGCAGTTGCCCTCCTGCCAGGCGCTGCCGTCCACCGGGGCGCCGTGGTAGTCCTTGTTCCAGCAGTCCGCCACCCACTCCGCCACGCCGCCGTTCATGTCGTGCAGACCGAAGGGGTTGGGCTTGTAGCTGCCGGCCGCGGCCGGGGTCAGCCGCTCGTGCGGGCCGCCGCAGTTGGTGCAGTTGGCGAAGATGCCCTGCTCGCCGTCCCACCAGTGGGGGCCGACGCTGCCGGCGCGCGCGGTGTACTCCCACTCCGCCTCGGACGGCAGGCGGTAGCGCTGGCCGGTCTTCTGGCTCAGCCACTTCACGTAGGCCTGCGCGTCCTCCCAGTGCACGTTGTACACGGGGGTGTTGTCGGTGGGGTTGGTCATGCGCGGCATGTTGGGGCAGCCGCCGCCATCGACGCAGGCGCGCCACTCGCTCACCGTCACCTCATAGGCGCCCATGGCGAACGGCTTGGCTATGGTCACCCGGTGCACCGGCCGCTCCGCGGTGTCGCCACGGTCGTTGCCCATCATGAACCAGCCCGGCGGCACCCGAACCATCACCGGGCATTCCGGGCAGTCCTGGAAGCTGTTGCCGCGCCCGTGCGTGCGCACCGCGCTGCCGTTGCCCGGCGGCGGCGGCGCGGCGGCGGCGACCTCCTGCGGCTGAGGTTGCGGCGCCGGGGCCGGCTCGGGAGCCCGCGGCGGGACCGACGCGGCCTCCTGCCGGGGCTGGGGCTGCGCCTGTGTTTGCGGCTGCGCCGGGGCGGGCCGCACCAGCGGCGCGAAAATGAAGCCCTGGCTGCCGTCCTCCAGCGCGATGCGCAGCCAGTTGGCACCGGGCACGCGGCCGAGCACACGCACCGGGGCGCCGCTGGCCACATGGCCGACGCGGGCGGCGCTGGTGTTGGGGGCGGAACGCAGGTTGGAATCGCTCACCACCGTGAAGGCGTCGCCTTCCACCGGTTCCAGCGGCGCGCCGGCCATGGCGACCTCGGTGCCGGCCGCCGCGTCGGTGTCGAGGGCTTCGCCACCGCTGGACCCCGCCTCCGCCACGTCCGCCTTGGCGTCGGCCTTCGGGGGATCGGCCTTCGCGTCGGCCTTCGGCGCCTCGTCCTTGGGGGGGGCCAGCTTCTCGACCTGCTGGCGCGCCATCTGGGCGAAGCCGCTGCGCCCGAACAGCCGCAGGAACGCCTCGTAGTCGGCGGCATCGGTGCTGCCGCGCACGCGCTCCCACACGGTCTGCTCCAGTTCCGCCACCGGCAGCGTTCCGGGCTCGGCGATCTCCACCGCGACGTTGGCGGTGGACCGGCCGCCCTTGCCGTCCTCGACGACGATCGAGAAGGCGCCGGCCGGGCCGGCCGGGGCGCGCTCGGGGTCGAAAACCAGCGCGGTCAGCGCGTCGGCGCTCAGCCGGTCGCCGGCCTTCACCACGGAGGCGCCGCTCTTCACCTTGCCGCGCTCGGGCACGCCGGCCACGGTGATGGTCAGGGCGTCGCCGTCCGGGTCGCTCGGCACCTCGATGCCCAGAGGGTTGGCGACGACGCGCAGCGTGCGGTCGGACACCACCAGCGGCGGCCGGTTGCTGGGCTTGATGGTGATCGGCACGACGCCCCGCACGGTGCCGCCGCGCCCGTCCATCACGGTGAACTCGAAGCCGCCGGCATCGCCGCGGAAACTGGCGTCCGGCTTGAAGCTGGTGGCGGCGAGCTGGTCCACCGTCAGGTAGTCGCCGATCAGCACGGAGCGTTCGCCGATGCGCACGTTGCCGCCGCGCGGCAGGCCCGTGACGCGGGCGAAGAGCTGGTCGTCGTCGGGGTCGGTCGGCTGGCCGATGCGCAGCGGCTCCGCCTCGGCGCGGTCCAGGATCTCCAGCGCGCGCAGTTCCGCCAGCACCGGCTGCCGGTTCGGCGGGCGCGGGTTGAAGTAGAACGGCGTGGCGCCCAGCGTGCCGTAGATGTACGGCTCCTGCCGGCCGTCGGTGGCCTGCTTGACGGTGTCGCGCACGTTGCGGAAGAACAGGCTCAGCTCCAGCCCCGGCGTCTGCAGGTGCTTCAGCAGGGCCTCGGTGTAAGGGCTGTGCTGGCCCTGGCCGTCCTCCGCCAGTTGGTCGGCGCGGGTGGCCATGGCGACCAGCGTATCGCTGGGGGTGTCGTCGACGCGGGTGAAGCCGGCGTGCGTCTGCTGGCGGTTGCCGCCGGTGCGCGTCAGCTTGTCGACGAAGGGGTTGTTGCGGCAGGCGTCGAGGATCAGGATGCCCAGCTTGCGCGCCTGCGCCAGTTCGCCCATCGGCAGGTTCAGCGGCATCGCCTCGTAGACGAGGTCACGCTCGCGCTCCAGCCGCGCGTCGGACGGGATCAGGTAGTTGATGCCGCCCACCTGGATGCCGTGCCCGGCGTAATACAGCACCGCCACGTCCGCCTGGCTGGCGTTGATGCCGAACTGGCGCAGCGCGTCGGCGAAGCCGCGGATGTCCAGGTCCTGCTTCTCCTCGACGGCGAAGTTCAGCTTGCGCAGCACCTCGGCGATGGCGTGGGCGTCGTTGCGTGGATTCACCAGTTCCGGCGCGTTGCGATAGGCGCTGATGCCGATCACCAGCGCAATGCGCTTTTCCTCGGGCGTGGCGGACGACGCGGCCGGACCGGCCGCCTGCACCCCACCCGCCGCCAGCAGCACGAGCACGGCCATCGCCCGCGCGAGCCAGCCCCGCAGCCATTCTCTCCGCATCGCCGCCTCCTTCGCCGCCATCCTCCAGGCCGAGGAGACCCGCCGAATCCTTCACCCGGCGCACCCGCCACCCGACGCCCGTGCAACCGGCGCCAAGCCGGTCGCCCCGGAACAACCGGGATCCCGGCCGCGAAATTTGGCGCAAAATGAAGACCATTGGCTGGACGGAAAGAAGCTTATCTTTAAACGCCGACCTATGCCAAGCGCGCGATTTGCCTAACCCCCAGAATGGAGCAAATAAACCCCCGCTCGAAGTACCCCATTTTATTTGAAACGATGGATTATTTGGAACGGCGGGACCGGCGACGGTCGGGGAGAACGGCGTGCTCTTCGGCGGGAGCCGCCGTCAGCGGCATGCGGACGCCGCACTCGACCGCCAGCCGCTCCACCGCCGCCTCCAGCAGGGAGATGCGCTGTTCGGTGGCGAGCAGGCGCAGGTCGAAGCCTTCTTGCGCGGACGGCCGCTTGGCCAGCCAGTCGAGCAACGCCGCCGCCGAGACCTGCCCCAGCCGCAAGGCCTTGGCCGCTTCCCGCAAGGCCCGGCGCATCTCGGCGTCCTGGGGCACCCGCAAGCTCATGGTCGGGGTATCGCTCATGTGACACGCTCCGTATCACGAAGCACTTCACACCCTTCGCTCAATGACTTGGATTGTATCACACCGGGACAACGCCAAGGGCTCGGCCAGCGCGACTTGTAACACGGTCTGTATTGCATATTGCGCAGTCGGATATCGCTTGATTGTTCGTTAGGAGGGGTGGACAATTGGAGTCGGTATAAACTCCGGCAAAGGCAGAGTCTATATTATTTTGTTTAAACAGCAAGCATCCCGTGCACTTTATAAGACAGAGATCCAGAGTTTGATCTGTGTCAGGTCTGCGCATGAACAACACGTCGACAGTCCATTCCTGTTCGCACAACGAAGAAACGACGGATGGATGCGACATGGCTTTGACTGACGACGACATGGCCGCGGTGCTCTACGCCTACGATTTCGCACTGCGCCGTCTGGGGGAGCTGGTGGCGCTGGACGTGGCGGCCGAGATGCTGCGCACGCGCCACCAGGGTTTGGACAAGGCGTCCGCCGAGACGGAGGTGCTGCGCCTCCTCCGCTCGAACCGGAGCTTATCGGGGCGGACGGCGTGCGCTACCGCGCCTGCGTGACGTCCAGCGGGCCGGTTTCCTCGGCGCGGTCGCGGACCAGCCAGATGCGCACGGACCGGCGCTTGCCCTTCAGCGCCACCTCGCCGACCGGCAGCCCGTCGACGGTGCCGTGCAGCGCGCGCCACGTCGGCTCGCCGATGACGATGCGGCAGTGCGGCGTCGACATGACGTCCACGGTCTTGGCGAGGCTTTCCAGCCGCGCCGCCGTGTTGGCGGTGTCGCCCAGCAGCGAGTACTCCATGTGCCGCAGGCCGCCCAGGCTGCCCGCCACCAGCGGCCCGGTGTGGATGCCCACGCGCATGCCCACGGGCGGCAGCCCCTCCGCCTGCCAGCGGCGGTTCAGCTCGGCCAGCTCGCGCCCCATCTGAAGGGCGCAGCGCACCGCGCGCCCGGCGTCGGCGTCGATCTCCGCCTGCGTCGTGCGGGCGACCGGCACGCCGAACACCGCCAGGATGGCGTCGCCGATGAAGCGCAGCACCACCCCGTCGTGCGCCGCCACGACGCGCACCATCACGTCCAGGTACCCCTCCAGCCAGCGGATCAGCGGCTCCGGCTCCAGCGCCTCGCACACGGTGGTGAAGCCCTCGATGTCGGAGAACAGCACGGTGGCGGTGAGCTGCTGCGGGCGCGGCCGGTCGCCGGCCATGAAGGTGTCGCGCTGGCGCCAGATCTCGTCGGCCACCGGCTGCGACACGTGGTTGGCGAACAGCCGCATCAGCACGCGGCGGTCGGCGCGCTCTCGCAGCGACAGATGCGCGGTCATCGCGGCGATGCCGCCCAGCCACGCCATGGACGGGCTGAGCAGCGGCAAGAGCGGCCCACCCTGCCCGAACAGCGCCGCCACCCCCACCCAGAAGCCCAGCAGCAGCACCAGGCTGCCCAGCGCCAGCAGCCACACCGGCAGCCCGGCCAGCGCCAGCGCCACACCGGCCACCGCCAGCACCAGCACCAGCGCCGCCTCTCCCCATCCCTGGAGGCGAGGGCTCTTCCGTTCGTCGATGAGCTGGGCCAGCACCTGTGCCTGGATCTCCACGCCCGGCGTGGCTCCCTGCGCGGCCACCAGCGGCGTGCGGTGGCGGTCGACGCCGACCAGCACCGTGCCGATCAGCGCGACGCGCCCGGCCATCCACTCCCTGGGCACCATGCCCACCGCCTCCGCCGGGAAGGCGGTGATGGCCGGCGTGCCGGGCGACGGGCCGTTGCGCCACGCGATGCGGAACGGCCTGTCGGGCAGCGCCTCCGGCGGCACCGCGCCGGTGGCCTGCACCAACGCCACCGGCAGGCTGGGCGTGCCGCGCGGCCCCCACGGCACGTGCCAGCGCACGGTGCCGTCCAGCGGGTCCTTGGCAAGGTTGGCGTGACCGGAGCGGATGCCGCTGAGGAAGCCGTCCAGGTAGCGGCGCTGCTGTTCCGTCAGCGGTGTCTCGGCCAGCGCGGTGACCGCCACCACGGGGATCCTCGCGTTCAGGATCGCCCGGCGCAGCTCGTCGTCGCGCGCCGGCAGGGTCGGCTGGTCGAACAGGATGTCGATGCCGATGGCGCGCACCCCGGCCGCTTCCAGCCGGCCGATCAGCTCCGCCAGGAAGCCCCGGTCGACCGGCGAGCGGCAGGCGAGCCCGGCGAAGCTGTCCTCGCCCAGGGTGACCAGCACGACGCCGGGGTGCTGCGGCTCGGCCGGGGCGAAGTGGGCGGTCATCAGGTCGCCGAAGAACTCGTCGGCGGCGCGCAGCGGCGCCAGCAGCCACGGCAGCCCGAAGGCCAGCAGCGCCACCCCCAGCGCCAGCGCCGGCACGAACCACGCCTCCGTCCCGCGCCGCCCCGCAGGGGCACCTTCACGTCTGTCCATGCCCCCTCGGATCAGGAGCCGCAGGTTGGGTCGAGCCACCGGCGAAAACCCAACCTGCGAGCCAGTTTCTTCTTACCGCACGCGCAGGAACACCTGCGCCATGACGATCTCGGTGTCGCGCAACGTGCCCAGCCGGTGGTCGAGCCGGGCCACCGTGTCCTCGCTGAGCGGCTGGAACGCCTCGTTGCGGCCGGGCAGGTCGCTGCCCAGGTCGCGCTCGGCGGCGAGGCAACGCACCTCCATGTCGCCGGCCGGCTCGCTGGCGCGCAGCGGCATCGGCATGCGCTCGCCCGGCATCGACAGCGGCACGCTGCCTTCCACCAGCGACGAGGCGGAGGTGCTCGGGAAGATCGGGATCAACTGGCCGCGGGCGTTGCGGACGTAGCAGTAGACGTGCGCATCGCGGTTCGTCTGCAGCACCAGCCGCACCGGCTCCCCCGCCTTGTAGGCGGCGCTGGTCCCGCGGTCGGTGGAAAGATAGACGTCGAGCGGCGCCATGGCGTCGCGCAGCGGCGCCAGCAGCGCCGCCGCCTGCTTCTCGCACCCGGCTGACGCCAGCTTGACGGCCAGCGCCGCCCCGCGGTCCGCCGCCGCGTCGACGACGCGCAGCCGCAGGGCGCCCAGGTGCCGGCCGTCGGGACCGGACACCGCCACTTCGCCGCCGTCGCGCACCGCCAGATCCTTCGGCCAGGGTGCCGTGCCGGCCGCGCCGCTCCAGGTGACGGTCGCCGCCGCCCCGCGCGCCGGATCGCGCAGCGACACGGCGGAGAGCGCCGGGTCGCGCGGCCGCTTCAGCACGGGGGGCGCGTCGGCGCGGGCGCAGACGGTGCCGGGCGTGCCGGGGTCGATGGCGAAGGCCTGCTCGACCCCGCGTTCCAGCGGGTTGCCGATGGCGCGCGTGGCGCCGAGTTCGCTCTGCATGAAGCGCTCGCCGCTGAGCAGGCTGCCCACCGCGGCGCGCGAGGCCGCCTCCGGCATCTTGTCGAGTTGCCCCTCGTAGGGGCCCTTGACGCGCACCGTGCGGCCGGTGGCGAACAGGAACAGCGCACCCGCCCCGTCCGGCAGCTTCACCATGGCACCGTCGGGCACCACCTGCCCCAGCGCGTAGCCGGGCGCGGTGGAAGCCACGACCACCGCCTCGGCCGCCAGGGCGGACGTGGCGGCGGCGGCGGCTCCCGTCAGCAGGGCCAGGGCCAGGGCGGCGGGCGGCACGCGGGCATATCTCGATCGTCGTCGCAGGAGCGTGGACATGGTCTCTTCCTCGATGTGGGTTGTGGTCGCGCCCCGAGCCTACCGGACCCCCGCCCCACCCGGCTGTGAGCCGGACCACATCCAGGCCGCGTCGGTCATGCCCGGCCTAATCATGTTGCGGCGGTTCCCGCGGGGCGAGCAGGCAGGTGGTGCGCGATTGCGTGATCAGGGAAAGCGTCGGATCGACGGTGCCCGGCCGGCGCAGGCGCAGGGCGTTCACCTGGCTGAGGATGCCCAGCGACACGACGGCGAGTTCCGCCTCGTCGATGATCTTGCGGCCATCCTGCCAGCACTGGACGCGAACGCGCCCCTGCGGCACGCCCACCTCGACCCCGCCGGAGGCGGCACCGACCGGCTTGCCGTTGCCGTTCTTGACCAGCGTGGCGTCGGCCGCGCCGGCCCACAGCAGGCCGGCGGCGGCGGCGAAGAGGGTGAGCGTGCGCATGGCGGTCTCCTTCCTCCGGCCGTCAGCGGGCCGGCTTGAACTCGACGCGCCGGTTGCGGCCATCGTTCGGGTCGGCGGACAGCGGCTGGCTCTCGCCCTTGCCGGCGACGACGATGCGCTGCGGCTGCACGCCGTGCACGCGCACCAGGTATTCGCCCACCGAGATGGCGCGGCGTTCGGACAGGGCACGGTTGTAGCCTTCCGCGCCCACCGCGTCGGTGTGCCCCTCGATGACCAGCGACAGCGACGTGTCCTGCGCCATCAGCCCGCCGACCGCGTCGATGTAGGGATAGAACTCGCGCGGAACCTCGGCCGAGTTGAAGGCGAAGTTGATGCGGAAGCCGAAGGCGTTCGCGCCGGCGTCGTCCTGGGATGCGGCCTCCTCGGCGGGGGCGGCCGGCAGGGCGGCCTGCTGCGGCGCCGGCTGGCTCGCCTTGGGGCGCGGGCGCGGCGCGGCGGCGGCGGCCGGCTCCGGTGCGGGCTGGTACTGCGGCTCGGGGGCCGACTGGTAGGCGGGCTGCTCGTACTGCGGCTGGGCGGCCTGCGGCACGGCGCCGTAGTTGGTGCGCTCGGTCTGGCGCGGGCGTTGCGCGGCGCCGCTGGCCGCACCGCCGATGATCTCGATGCTGCGGGTGCGGCGCTGCGGCTCCGGCGTCACCACGTCGCGCAGTTCGTCGACGGTGGGCGGGCGGTCGAACATCATGACCTTCCCGTCGCCCTTGCCCTCGACGGACTGGGCCAGCGCGGGCAGCGCGCAGAGCAAGGCGATCGCCGGCAGGGCGAGACGGGTCAGGGTAATGGTGCGCTTCGGCATGGTCGCCTCCAAAGGCTGAACGGTTCGGGTGGGGCGTGAGCGCGCCCCGGCAATCACTGTCCTACCCCCGCCGCCGCCCCGCGGGCTGTGAGCCGGCCCACAACCCGCCCGCTTTCATCCGCCCGGCCACTCGCCTACCGCGCCGCCACCGCGGCCGGAAGCACCTCCACCTGCATCTGCTTGGAACGCGCGTTGGCGCCGGGCACGGAGGTGAAGGCGTTCAGCAGGTCCGGCAGCGAGGCGCCGGGAATGGGCTGAAGGTCCTGCGTCTTGAAACGTTCGGGCAGGCGCACGCCGATCTCGTCCTTGGTCACGACGCAGGCGATGCTCTCGCGCGCGCCGACGCGGTCCATGCGCAGGTTGAAGGGCTTTTGCGTGCCCGGCGGAATCTCCACCTGGCGGTTGGCCTCGACGAAGGCATCGGGCTGGAAGCGGTTGGGGTAGATGCGGGCGACCGAACCGCCCGCGTCCTGGTAATAGCAGTAGACGAAGCCGTCGGCCGTCGGCGACACGCGGGCCACCAGCGCCTCCCCCACCCGGTAGCGCGGGTTCGGCCCGCGGTCGGAGGTGAGCACGAGGTCCGGTGCCGCGCCCGCCGGGGCGGGTGCCGCGCGCGGCAGGTCCTCGCCGCCGGCGTTGCTGACCGTCTGCAGCCGTTCGGGCGGCACCTGGCTGCGGCCGGCGGGCGTGCCCAGCATGCGCTGGTACAGGTCGAAGTCGATGCGCCCGGTGGCGATCAGGTCGTGGTCGGCCTGCCAGCGCGAGATGGCGCCGCGCGTCGCCTCGTCCAACTGGCCGTTGACCGGGCCGCTGTAGTAGCCGTCGGCGGCCAGATTGCGCTGCACGTTGGTCACGCGCTGCTGCGGCGACATGGAATCGAACCAGCCGCGCGCCTCGCTGGCGAAGGCCGGGTTGGTCTGGTCGATGCCCAGGCACTGCCAGTAGGGCGTGCGGGTCAGCTTGCCCAGCACCTCAATGGCGCTCAACTCGACCAGGGTGCGCACGGCCTGGTGCATGCCTTCGGATTTGTTGAAGGCGACGTTGAACGACAGCCCGGCCTTGCCGACCACCGCGCCCGCGTCCGCCCCCTTGCCCGACGCGATGATGGCCAGCGTGTTGCTGGACGACATGCCGGGGATGATCTGCCGGGTCACCAGTTCGCCCACGTTCAGGTCGACGGAGATCATGGAGATCGTCTGGTCGGCCGAGACGCCGAGATCCAGCGCCGGCAGCGAGATGCCGGCACTCGCCGCCTCGCCCACCACCGCGTCGTCCAATTGCGTGATGGCGCCGCGGATGTAGTAGGAGGGGGCACGGAAGTTCGGCTGCACGCCGATCATCCAGTACAGCGCGTTGACGTCGTCCAGCGCCGGTTCGAAATCGACGAAGCGGAACGCGTTGGAGCGTTCGGACATGCGCGACACGGCGGTGATCAGCATGTCCTTGGTGCCGCCCGCGACGCGGCCGGTGGCGTCCGGCAGGCCGTTGGAGGTGATGTAGATGTCGCGCTTGCCGTGCTGGGCCAGCAGGGTGTCCATGCAGCGCAGCGCCTCGCTGAAGCTGCTGACCGTGCGCACGGCCGGCGTCTTGGGCTGCTGCACGACCGAGGCCTTCTCGCCCGACGTGAAGCAGCCGCCCAGCATCAGCGCAAGTCCGGCGGCGGCCCATCCGCAGGGGCGAACGAAGGTCATGGATGCCTCCTCTGTCTGCACGATAGCCCCTCCCCAGGGGAGAGGGGCTTTTTGCTGCCCTACCGCGACGCCACGTTCGGAACGCTGGTGCGTTGCGGCACAACCGTGATGGTGATCTTCTTCGACACGATCGGCGGGTCGTGCGGCACGTGGTCGTGGTCGGCGAGCAGGAGCTGCAGCGTGTGCCGGCCCGGCGGCAGTTCCAGGTACGTCTCCGTCTGGCCCTTGCCGAAGTGCACGTGGTTCTTGTCGTTGGGAATCGGCTCGTCCAGCGCCGGAATGTCCGTGTCGACCAGCAGGTGGTGGTGCCCGGTGTTCTCCTTGCGCACGCCAGCCGGCGCCACGCCGAAGTTGCGCAGGCCGAACCACACCTTGAAGCGGGTGCCCACCACCTCGCCGTTGTTGGGCCAGCCGACATAGAGGTAGGCGTCCTTGTTCCCGGGCATCCGCTCGGCCGCCTTGCCCGGCTGCGCCGGTTCGTCGGGGGTGGCGGGGGTGATGGTCGGGGCCGGCCCCGGCGGCGCCATCTGGGCATCGGGCGAGGTCTGGGCCATCTGGAAGCGCTCGGCGGGATCGTGCGCCGATGCGGGAAGTGCGGCGAGCGCCAGACCGAAGCCGCCCAGCAGCGCGGATGCCAACAGTCTCATGGTGTCCTCCCCGGGCCGTTCCGGCCCCCCGTTGGACAGGTGTTCCGGCCCCTCAGCGGACCGTTATGGTGATCTTCTCCGACATCACCGGCGGGTTGTGCGGCACGTGGTCCAGGTCGCCCAGCACCATCTGCAGCGTGTGCGTGCCGGGCGGCAGTTCCAGCCGCACCTCCGTCTGGCCGCCGCCGAAGTGCAGGTTGTTCTTGTTGTTGGGGATCGGCTCGTCGAAGTTCTTGAGTTCGGTGTCGACGAGCAGGTGGTGATGCCCCGTGCCTTCCTTGTTCACGCCGGCTGGAGCCACCCCCATGTTCTGAAGCCCCATCCGCACCCACAGCTTGCCCCCGTGGATGACCGTTCCGTTGTAGGGCCACATGATGTAGGCACGGGCGCCCTCCGGCGCCTTGATTGGTTCGGCGAACGCCGCGCCCGGCATCAGAAGAGCGACGCCGAACACGGCCGCAATGGTCCGCAGCATGGCCAACCCCCCGATATTCCTTTCCGGATGGATCATCTTACGCGCCTGTCCGGGGCAGACCCCCCGCCTTTTCCAGGGTACTCCGTCGAGCCTGGGGAACGTCCCGAATTGGGGTTTGCGGGGGCTGCGCATACTTCCCCAACGCACAACCGATGCTATGCCTTTGGAACGTTGACGCCACCGCCGCCGGTGCGATGGTCGCAGCATGTCCGACCACCACCGCCCCGGCAGCCTGCTCGCCCCCGCGGCGCTGACCGTCGCCGCCACCTTCGTGGCGGTGCGCCGGCCGTGGCTGGACACGCTCGTCGGCCCGGCGTTCGGCGGCCCGGCGGCGGACGGCGCCGCGGCGCTGGCCGCCGCCATCGCCTGGCTGGCGGCGGCGTGGCTGGGCTCGCGCCTGCTCGACCTCACGCTGAACGGCGGACGACGCGTCGTGCCGGTGCCGCGCCTGCTCAGCGACCTGCTGCGCGCCTTCCTCTACGCCCTGGCGGTGCTGGCGATCCTCGGCTGGGTGCTGCACCAGCCGGTGGCGGGGCTGGTCGCCACCTCGGGCGTGGTGATCGCCGTGCTGGGTTTCGCGCTGCGCAACATGATCGCCGACATCTTCTCGGGCATCGCGCTGAACGTCGAGCACCCCTACCGCATCGGTGACTGGATCGAGATCGGCCCCGGCATGATCGGCCGGGTGGACGAGATCAACTGGCGCGCCACCCGCCTGATCACCACGGAAGGCACGGCGGTGGTCGTCCCCAACGGCGTGGCGGCGGGCAGCCGCTTCGTGAACTACAGCCGCCCCGGCCCCGGCTTCCGCGCCACGGTGCCGGTTCTGCTGGACCAGGAGGTGCCGGTGGCGCGCGCCAAGCGCGTCCTGCTCTCGGCGCTGGTGTGCGCCGACGGCGTGCTGGCCGACCCCCGCCCCGACGTGCTGGTGGAGGGGGTGACGCCGAACGGCGTCGCCTATCAGGCGCGCTTCTGGGTGCGCGACTACGCCCACCTCGCCGGCACGCGCGACGCCGTCGGCACGGCCATCCTCGAACACCTCGCCCGCGCCGGCATCGCGCTGGCCCGCCCGAAGCAGGAGGTGCGCCGACCGCGCGCCGACAACGCCGAGGTTCCGCCCGGCGACCTGCTGCGCCGGGTGGCGCTGTTCGCCGCCTTTCATGACGACGAGGTGGCGGAACTGGCCGCGGCGCTGCGCCGTCACGACCTGCCGGCCGGCACGGCGGCGGTGCACCAGGGCGACCACGGCGCCTCGCTCTTCCTGGTGGCCGAAGGGGCGCTGGACGTGCGCATGGCGACCGACGGCCGTTCCCTGCTTCTGGACCGCATGCGACCGGGCGACGTGTTCGGCGAGATGTCGCTGCTGACCGGCCAGCCGCGCAGCGCCTCGGTGATCGCGCACACCGACGCGGTGGTGTACGAGCTGGACAAGGCGGCCGTCGACCCCGTGCTGCGCCGCCGCCCGGCGCTGGCCGCCCAACTGGCCGACCTGATGGCGCGTCGCCAGCGCAGCAACGACGCGCAGCGCCAGGCCGTCCCCGCCGATGCCGCCCCCGACGCGCCCAACGACCTGCTCGCCCGCCTGCGCGCGTTCTTCAAGCTGTAGGCTGCTGAAAGCACGTTATTTTCCCGTCATGCTCGCGACGGCGGGGATGACGGGCCAGAAAAGGCTGAGTCCCTGTGGCCCACCTCACAGCAACACCGAGCCCATCCGCCGCACAGTGTGGGCGTTCGATGTCCCCTCCACCCAACTCGATCGGCCGGCAGCCTTCTGCCGGCCGATTTTTTCCGTTCCCGCTGCGACTCCCAACGAAAGAGCCCCTCCCCGATGTCGGGAAGGGGCTTTCCTCATGCATGAACGGAACGAGGGGCCCGGCGCCACCGGCGGAGCCGAGCCCCTCGCCGTTCTCCGGCGCGGCGGCTCAGTGCCGCCGGCCGAAGGCGCGGCCGGAAAGGGCGATGTCGCGGTTGAAGCCCTCCGCCACCCGGTCGTTGCCGTCGGAAGCGAGGCAGAGCGTGACGTTGATGGCGGCGAGGATGGCGTGGTCGATCTGCTCCGGGCCGGCCCGGTGACGCTTGATGGCGTTCAGCGCGCGGGTGACGGACGGGGCCATGGCGGTCTCTCCTGCGGAGCGGTCAACGATGGACGCACCCTATCCCGCCCCACCCCGCGCCGCTGTTGCCCGCGCCACACTTCCGGTGCGAACGCCTGCCGCACGAAAAAAAGGGGCCGTCCGAAGACGGCCCCGAGTTTGCGCCAGGGAGGGAGAAACGGGATCAGCGGAACAGGCCGCGCGCGGCGCGGGGGTCTTCGGCCGTGGCCTTGCCGGGCTTGGCCGGGCCTTCGCGGCTGCCACCGAACAGCAACGCGCCCAGTTGCTGCTGCGACATGCCGTGCAGGCCGCCGGGCTGGCCCGGCTGCCCCGGCTGGCCGGGACGCGTGGGGGCAGCCTCCTTCTCGCGCTTGGCCATCCAGGGCGGGATCGTCTTCGAACCGCCGGCCAGGGCGGCCATCATGGCGGGGTTCTCGCGCAGCAGCACGCCGCCCGACTGCACCTCGAAGGCGGCGGCCGGACCAGCGGCCAGCGGGGCGGCCAGGGCGGCGGCGAAAGCGGCAAGGATCAGGGTGCGGCGCATGGCGGTGTCTCCAGGGTCGGCGTCGATGGGAGGAGACTACGCGCCCCGCCCGGCGGCGGCTGTGAAGCGGCCCACACCCGCGCGGCAAAAGCGGGCCGGACACGAAAACGGCGGCCGGACCTTGCAGGGCCGGCCGCCGTATTTGACAATATTCCTACGTCGCGCCATGATGGGGACGGTCCTGCCCACCCCCACACGCGTGTGTTTCAGCGGAAAATGAACGGGGTGGCCGGATGATACACCCCTGCCGGGGGCGTATCATCCGGTAACATCGGGTAACATTTCCTGGGTTCGACCCGGTCAGTCGAGCAGCACGTCGACCCCGCCGGCGCGCACGTGCAGCTTGCCGTTGCGCTGCTCGACCGTGACGTCCTGGCTGCTGCCGCCCTCCGGCGTCAGCGGCCAGGGCAGGCGCGGCGGCGCCGGGCGGGCGGCGGTGTCGCGCGAGGTGCTGCAGGTGGTCTGCCCGTTGACGGTCTGGCAACTCAGCACGCCCGGCCCTTCCAGGCAGGTGGTCTGGCCGTTCACCGTCTGGCAGGCCAGCGAGCCCGAACCCTGCGTGCACACCGTCTGCCCGTTCACCGTCTGGCAGGCCAGCGTGCCGGCCTCTGCCGCCGGCGGGGCGGCGGCCAGCAGGGCGGCGGCGGCAAGGGCGATGGGGATGGCGTGGCGGAGCATGGGATCCTCCCTGGCTTCGAGAAGAGAAACACGGTCCGGCCGGCTCGCGCACGCAAGCCGGCCGGGTCCTGTACCGAAGGGTTAGCGCTGGACGCCCAGCAGGCGCTGGCCAGCCGTGTTGCCGATGCCGGCGGCGACGTTGGTGCCGACGTCCACGTTGGTGGTGACCAGCGGCCCGCGGCCGGTGAAGTTCAGGCCGACGCCCACGCCGTTGCCCTGGTGGCCCAGCACCGTCTGGCCGGCGGTGTTGCCGATGCCGGCGGCGACGTTGGTGGAGGTGCCGACGTTGGTGCTGACCAGCCCGCCGAAGGGCGAGCCGCCGCCCTGCACGCCCAGCGTCTGCTGGCGCGCGGTGTTGCCGATGCCGGCGGCGAGGTTCGTGGAATTGCGCACGTTGGTGTTGGCGAGGCCGAAGGCGGCGCCGCCGAACGGGCTGCCCTGAACGCCCATCACGCGCTGGCCGGCGAAGTTGCCGATGCCGGCGGCGGCGTTGGTGTTCGAACCGACATTCTGGGCCATGGCCGGAGCGGACAGCAGGAGCACGGCGGCGGCGGCGAGCAGGGAGCGGCGGATCATGCGGGTAATCTCCTGGTTGGGTGCCGGGCGTCCCGGCGTTCATCGATGGACGGACCTTACGCGGGCCGGGCGGGGGGTGCTGTGAGGTGGCCCACAGTCGGCCACCGTTTCTCCGGGGCCGCCGTTTCTCGGAAACCTGTGCGCGAACGAAAAAATCGGCCGGAAGCGGGGCTTCCGGCCGAAGGCAGGATGGAGCTGTCGACGAGGGTGCGCGTCAGCGCTGGACGGAGAAGAGGCTCTGGCCCGCGAAGTTGCCAATGCCGGCCGCCGTGTTCTGCCCGTTCAGGACGTTGGCGCCGAAGGGCGAGCCCTTCTGGAAGACCGTGGCGCCCTGCACCGCCTTGTTGCCGATGCCGGCCGCGGTGTTGCCGAGGACCGCCGTGTTGGAGCCGCCCAGGCCGAGCATCGGAGCGGCCTTCGGGGCGCCGAGCAGCGGCTTGCCGCCGGCCGACTGGTGGTTCAGCACCGACTGCTTGGCGACGTTGCCGATGCCGGCCGCGGTGTTGTTGATGGTGGCGGTGTTGGAACCGCCGAACAGGCCGCCGCTGGACTGCTTGTTCATGACGAACTGCCCGGCGACGTTGCCGATGCCCGCGGCGGTGTTGTTGATCGACGCGGTGCTGTCGGCCAGCGCCGGACCGGCGAGCAGGGCGAGCGTGGCGGCAGCGAGAAGCGAGCGACGGATCATGGGGGGATCTCCTTGAAGGGTCTGGGGTGTGGACCGGGGCTCGTTCGCCCCGCTCCGTTGTCGATGCCCAGACCCTACCCGGCCCCCGCCGCGCCGACTGTGAGCCGGCCCACAGTCTTGCGCGGTTTCCCGATTTCCGTCAGGTCACGCCGCGACCTCGATCGGGCGCAGCCCGGCGGTGATGCGGCGGAACTCCGGGAGGAAGAGGGCGGCCGTCCGATCCTCGGCGTCGAACTTCACCCGCAGGCCGTCCTCGTCGGCGGCGACCACGCGGAACGGCAGCGTCACGGCGCAGCCCTGGATCGAAAGGGTGCCGCGCCCGCCCACACTCCACCCCGCGGCGCCGTCGATCACCGCACCGCCTTCGGACAGGTTGCGCACCTTGGCGCTGGCCTGCCCCCCGGCCGCGCCGGACAGGGTGCAGGGCATGTTCACCGCGAAGCGCGGCAGGCGGCGGCGGTCGACCTCCGGCGTGGAGGTGCGCACGGCGCGCACCAGCGACTTGCGCAGCAGGTCGATGCTCTGCGCCACTTCGGTGGCGACGGAGCGCACCTCGTCGGCGCGGGCGCCCGTCACCGCCGCCTCCTGGGAGACGTGGGCGATGCGCGTCGACACCTCCTGCGCGGCGGCCGCGGTCTGGCCGACGTTGCGCGAGATTTCCTGAGTCGCGGCCCCCTGTTGCTCCATGGCGGCGGCGATGGTGCCGGCCACCGTGTCGATCTCGCCGATGGTGCGGCCGATCTCCTGCACCGCACCCACGGCGGTGCCGGTCATGGTCTGCAGCTCGTGGATCTGGCGGGTGATCTCCTCGGCCGAGCGCGAGGTCTGGGTGGCGAGGTTCTTCACCTCGTGCGCCACGACGGCGAAGCCCTTGCCGGCGTCGCCGGCCCGCGCCGCCTCGATCGTGGCGTTCAGCGCCAGCAGGTTGGTCTGCGCGGCGATGTCCTGGATGAAGGTGGCGACGTCGCCGATGTGGCCGATGGCGTTGGACAGCGCCACCACCGCCTCCTCCGTGCGTTGGCCGTCCTTCACCGCGCGGCGCGACACGTCGCTGGCGAAGGCCACCTGACCGGAAATCTCGCGGATCGAGGCGGTGAGTTGCTCGGTCGCCGACGCCACCGCCTGCGCGTTGCCCAGCGCCTGCCCGGCCGCCGCGGCGACGCTCTGCGAATCCGCCGAGACCTGCACGGCCGACTGCGCCATCGCCTGGGCGTTGCCGTCCATCCTGTCCGAACGCTCGGCCACGCGGTCGACGGCGGCGCGCGTCTCCTCCTCCACGGTGGCGGCCATGGATTCCAGGGCGGCGATCTTGGCGGCCTCCGCCTCGCGCCGCTCGCGCTCCTGCGCGGCGCGCAGGCGCTCGTTCTCCAGGCCCTTCTGGCGGAACACCTCGACCGACTGGGCCATGGCGCCGATCTCGTCCTTGCGCTCCAGGCCGGGGACCGACACATCCAGGTTGCCGTCGGCCAGAACGCGCATGGATTCGCGGATGCGGTCCAGCGTGTGGAACTGGCGGCGCACCATCAGCAGCATCGCCAGCGTGACGGCCACGGTGATGACGGCGGCCAGCGTCGTGGTGCTGCCCACCACCTCGTCCACCACCTTCAGCGCGTCGCTCTTCTTCAGGCCGACGAAGAGGATGCCGACCACCTCGCCGTTGCGATCGAACAACGGGTCGTAGGCGGTGAAGTAGACGGACCCCAGAATGTCCGCCTCGCCGCGGAAGGGCTCCTTCTTCACGAAGATCGCGTCGTAGACCGGGCCCTTGGCCAGCACGGTGCCGATGGCGCGGCTGCCGTCGGCGTTGCGCACGTTGGTGGCGACGCGGCGGTCGCCCATGAAGATGGTCGCCACGCCGCCGTTCAGGCTGCGCACGGCGTCGACGATGTCGTTGGCCTCGTTGAGGCGATAGGTGCCGGCGTAGAGCGAGCCGTTCTCCAGGCGGAACTCCTCGCCCTTCTGCTGGACCAGCATGTGGGCGGTGGAGATGGCCTGCTCGCGCCGTTCCAGCGCCTCGGTCCCGATGCGGTCGCGGATGATCGTCACGGTGGCGATGGTGAGCGCCCCCGCCAGAACCAGGAGTCCGATCGTGCACAGTACGGTCAGCTTGGCGGCCAGGCTCAGCCGGCTCGGGAAGGTCATCGCTCGGGATCTCCGCTCATCGGTCGGTGCGCGCGCGTTCATATACCCGTAGTACGCGAACCATAAGCATAAAATTTGCGACAAACTGAAGCATGCGAGCGGCGTGTGGCGTGTGGCGCGCGGGGCATACCCCCGAACGCCCCCCTCGCGCCGGTGGGAAAAGCCAACTATATGTATTGCTTAGCCAACAAAGAATCGGACCGCAGCGGACGTGGCAACCGGTTCCCCAGGGAGGATGACATGTCCAAGGCCCTGCGCATCTTTCAGGGCTCGTTCGGCCGCGTGGCCCTGCTCGACATGGACGGCGCGCTGATCCACCACGCGCACCCGCACTGCCACGTGCTGATCAAGGCGTCGGGCGCCGACACCTTCTTCGCCGTGCGCGACCGCCTGCACCCTTTGCGCGATGACACCGCCGTGCTGGTCAACACGTGGGAGCCGCACTCCTACGCCCACCAGCCCGGCGCCCCGGCCACCACCATCCTGGCGCTCTACATCGAGCCGCGCTGGCTGGCCGACATGCAGCGCGACTTCACCGCCTGCGCCAACCCCGGCTTCTTCCCGCAGTCCTGCGGCGACCTGACGCCGCACATCCGCCGGCTGGCCGACCGCATGGCGAACGAGCTTCTGTTCACCGACGAGGCCGGCGAGCGGCACGAACAGGCGCTGATGGACCTGATGGTGGCGCTGATCGACCGCTTCTCGGAATGGCGCTCGCTGCGCGGCGCCGTGTTCGCCGCCCGCCTGCCGGCCAGCGACTACCGCGTGCGCAACGCCGTGCGCTACATGCGCGCCACGCTGGGGGAGGAGTTCAACGCCGACAAGGTGGCGCAGGCCGCCGGCCTGTCGCGGGCGCACCTGTTCCGCCTGTTCCACAGCACGTTGCAGATCACGCCGGCCCTGTACTTCAACGTGCTGCGCATGGAGGCCGCCATCGGCGCGCTGGCCGACGGGGCCGAGAGCGTGACCACCCTGTCCGACCGCCTGGGCTTCGCCGCCCCCAGCCACTTCACGCGCTTCTTCCGCAACAACCAGGGCGTCACGCCCACCGAATACCGCCGGGTAGTGAACCTCGTGGACCGCGCCGCGCCGGGGGCGGCATAAAATGAGACTGTAGGGTAAATCGCGACACCTCCGGGTAACAGGGGTCCGCGCGGTCCGCGCTAGCCTTCCCGCATTCGGGAGGAAGGCTCAATGACGGCGATCGAGACCGTTCGACACGCAACGACGCAGGCATCCGCCGACGCACCGCTGGTCGGCCGGCCGATTCCGCGCCTGGAGGACGCGGCGGTGCTCACCGGCGCCGCGCGCTATGCCGATGACCTGCCGGTCAAGCCGGGCACGCTGCACGCCGCCATCCTGCGCTCGCCGCACGCCCACGCCGAGGTGCTGGGCATCGACGCGGCCGACGCGCTGGGCGTGCCCGGCGTGGCCGCCGTCGTCACCGGCGAGGACGCCAAGCGTTTCGCCAGCCCGTTCCTGGTCGGCGTCAAGGCGCCCATGGAGCACTGGTGCCTCGCCGTCGACCGCGTCCGCTACGTGGGCGAGCCGGTCGCCGTGGTGCTCGCCGACAACCGTTACCTGGCCGAGGACGCGCTGGACCGCATCTCCGTGCGCTACCGCCCGCTGGCGCCGGTGATGAGCGTGGAGCAGGCGGCCGATCCGGCATCGGAGCTGCTGCACCCGGCCGCGGGATCCAACATCGTCAACACCCGCAGCTTCCTCTACGGCGATCCCGACGCGGCGTTCGCGTCCGCCGCGCACCGCGTGGCGCTGACCGTGCGCTACCCGCGCAACTCCTGCACGCCCATGGAGTGCTTCGTGGTGCTGGCCGACTACGACCCGGCCGAGGGGGCGTACGAGGTGCTGTCCAACTTCTCCGGCCCGTTCGCCGTGCATCCGGTGATGGCGCGCGCGCTGAACGTGTCGGGCGCCAAGCTTCGCCTGAAGTCGCCGCCGCATTCCGGCGGCAGCTTCGGCAACAAGCAGGCGGTGTTCCCCTACATCGTGCTGATGGGCGTGTGCGCCCGCGTCTCCGGCCGCCCGGTGAAGTGGGTGGAGGACCGGCTGGAGCACCTGATGGCCGCCACCTCCGCCACCGGCCGCCGCATGGACCTGGAGGCCGCCGTGGCGGCGGACGGCAAGGTGCTGGCCTTGCGCATGCAGCAGACGGAGGACTGCGGCGCCTACCTGCGGGCACCCGAGCCCGCCTCGCTCTACCGCAACCACGGCAACCTGACCGGTGCCTACGACATCCCGCACCTGTCGGTGGTCAACCGCATCGCCGTGACCAGTAAGACGCCCAGCGGCCTCAACCGGGGCTTCGGCGGCGGGCAGCTCTACTTCGGGCTGGAGCGGCTGATGCACCGCATCGCGCTCACGCTCGGCCTCGACCCGCTGGACGTCATCCGCCGCAACCTCGTGCCGGCGGCGGCCATGCCCTACGCCACGCCGTCCGGCGGGCGTCTGGATTCCGGCGACTACCCGTCGACGCTGGAGGAGGCGGTCGAGAAGGGCGGGCTGGCGGACCTGAAGGCCCGGCGCGACACGGCGCGCGCCGAGGGGCGCCTGTACGGCATCGGCTACGCCGCGGTGGTCGAGCCGTCGATCTCCAACATGGGCTACATCACCACGGTCCTGACCGCCGAGGAGCGGCGCAAGGCCGGCCCCAAGAACGGCGCGCAGGCGGCGGCCACCGTGGCGGTGGACCCCACGGGCGGCGTGTCCGTCGGCGTGGCGTCCGTGCCGCAGGGCCAGGGTCACCGCACGGTGCTGGCGCAGGTCATCGCCGACGTCTTCGGCCTGAAGCTGGAGGACATCCGCGTCGTCACCGACTTCGACACCGCCAAGGACGCGTGGTCGATCGCCGCCGGCAACTATTCCAGCCGCTTCGCCGGCGCCGTGGCCGGCGCCGCGCACGTCGCCGCGACCCGCCTGCGCGACCGGCTGGCGCGGCTGGCCGCCGGGCAGCTCAACGTTCCGGCCGGAGAGATCCAGTTCGCCAAGGGCAAAGTGTTCGCTGCCGGCAACCCGGAGAACGCGCTGTCCTTCTCCCGCCTCGCCGCCGCCGGCCACTGGTCGCCGGGCACGCTGCCGGACGGGCAGGAGGCGGCCCTGCGCGAGACCGCCTTCTGGACGCCGGAGCCGCTGAAGGCGCCGACCGACGCCGACCACATCAACAGCTCCGCCTGCTACGGCTTCATCTTCGATTTCTGCGGGGTGGAGGTGGACCGCGACACCGGGCGGGTGCGCATCGACCACTACGTCACCATGCACGACGCCGGGCGCCTGCTGAACCCGCTGCTGGTCGAGGGGCAAGTGCTGGGCGGCTTCTCCCAGGCCGTCGGCGTGGCGCTGTACGAGGAATACGCCTATGGCGAGGACGGGCGGTTCCTGTCCGGCACCTTTGCCGACTACCTCGTGCCCACCGCCATGGAAGTGCCGGTGCCGGTGGTCCTGCACCGCGAAAGTCCCTCCCCCGTCACGCCGCTGGGCGCCAAGGGGGCCGGCGAGGGCAACAACATGAGCACGCCGGTCTGCATCGCCAACGCGGTGGCCGACGCGCTGGGTGTCGACACGGTCGAGCTGCCGCTCACCCCCACCAAGGTCGCGGCGCTGATCCACGGCGCGGAGCCGCCGCGCCCCGCCATCACAAACGCCGTGGCCGGCGCTCCGTCCGCCACCGCCGTTTCCGGTGGACGCGGATTGAGCGGCGAAGGCAGCCGCACCGTGCCGGCCGCGCCCGAACAGGTGTGGGCGATCCTGCTGGATCCCAAGGAGCTGGCCGCCCTGCTGCCCGGCTGCGAGGCGCTGGAGCTGGCCGGACCGAACTCCTACCGCGCGGAGGTGGTGGTCGGCGTCGGCCCGATCCGCGGCCGCTACACGGCGGAAGTCGCGCTCTCCAATCTCGACCCGCCCAAGTCGCTGACGCTGACCGGCAGCGGGTCCAGTGCGCTCGGCACCGGGCGCGGCACCGGGCTCGTCACGCTGGAACGCACGGCCGAGGGCACCACCGTCCGCTACCGGTACACGGCGGAGGTCGGCGGCAAGGTGGCCGCCGTCGGCGGGCGCATGCTGGACAGCGCGGCGCGCCTGCTGATCGGACAGTTTTTCGACAAGCTGATCGCGCGGGCCGGCGGGCCAGCGACGGCCGAGGGGCGCCCGTCGCTGCTCACCCGCCTCCTGCGCCTCTTGGGAATTTCGACATGAAGCCCGCCCCCTTCGACTACCTGCGCCCGGCCAGCGTGGCGGAAGCGCTGGCGGCCCTGGCCCAAGGCGGCGAGGACGCCCGCATCGTCGCCGGCGGCCAGTCGCTGATGCCCATGCTGAACATGCGCCTTGTCCAGCCGCGCCTGCTGATCGACCTCTCCGGCCTGGAGGAGCTGCGCGCGCTGGACGTCCGCGACGGCTGGCTCACGGTCGGGGCGGCGGTGACGCAGTCGGAACTGATGGCCCGCCCGGCGCTGGCGCGGGAGGTGCCGTTGCTGGCAGCCGCCCTGCCCTGGGTCGGCCATTTCCAGACGCGCAACCGCGGCACCGTCTGCGGCTCCGTCGCGCACGCCGATCCCAGCGCGGAGATCCCGCTGTGCCTCGCGGCTCTGGCCGGCGAGGTGCTGCTGCGCTCCGCCCGCAAGCGCCGCACGGTGCCGGCGGCTGACTTCTTCCTGGGTCCGCTGACCACCGCCAAGTGGGCGGACGAGATCGTCGAGGCCGTGCGCTTCCCGCTCGCCAGGCCCGGAGCCGGCTACGCCTTCCGCGAGGTGGCGATGCGGCACGGCGACTTCGCCATCACCGCCTGCGCCGCCATCGCCGACGCCCGCGGCGTCCGCCTCGCCGTGGGCGGCGTCGCCGACCGACCGGCGGTGCGCGACTGGCAGCATCTGGACGGGACGGACCTCGACGACGCGCTGAACGCCTTCGCCTGGGATCTCGGCGGCGACGACGACCAGCACGCCACGGCCGCCTACCGCCGCACCCTCGTCCGCCGCATCGGCCGGACCACAATCGAGGAGGCTCTCGCATGCCGGTCCTGACCGCCGATGCGCGGCACACCGTCACCATCACCCTGAACGGCAAGGTGCGCACGGGCACCGCGCACCCGCGCCTGCTGCTCAGCGACTTCCTGCGCCACGAACTGGGCGCGCACGGCACCCGCGTGGGCTGCGAGCACGGCGTGTGCGGCGCCTGCACCGTGCGCATCGACGGCGTGGCCCAGCGCGCCTGCCTGACGCTGGCCGTGCAGGCCGACGGACGGCGCATCGACACCGTCGAGGGCCTCGCCCACGAAGGCCGCATGACCGCCTTGCAGGAGGCCTTCAACCGCCACCACGCGCTGCAGTGCGGCTTCTGCACCGCCGGCATCCTGATGTCGCTGTCCGATTACCTGGAGCGCGTGCCCAAACCATCGGAGGAGGAGGTGCGCGACATGCTGAGCGGGCACCTGTGCCGCTGCACCGGCTACGCCGGGATCGTGCGCGCGGTCATGGACGTGACCGGCCAATCGACGGAGACCCCCCATGTTTGACCTCGGCCGCAGCTTCCTCGCCAGCGTGGAGCGCAGCCCGGACGCTCTGGCCCTGGTGGACGGGCCGGTGCGCCTGACCTACGCGCAGTGGGCGGACAGGGTCCTGCGCGTCGTGGCGTCCTTCGACGCGCAGGGGCTGAAGCCCGGCGACACGGTCGCCACGGCGCTGCAGAACACCTGGCCGATGGCCACCGTGCACTGGGCCTGCCAGCTCGCCGGCCTGACCGTGGCGCCCTTCAACTGGCGCATCAAGCCGGAGGAGCTGGACTACTGCCTGCCCGACGCCGGGGCGAGGCTGCTGATCTTCCAGGACGTGTCGGCCGCGGCCGTCGCCGCGTCACCAGCCGCGCAGGCGCTGCCGCGCGTCGACGCCGCGGAATTCGAGACGCTGCTGGCCGCCGAACCGGCGCCGGCCTTATCCCGCGCCGACGCGGAGAGCCTGTCGCTGCTGCTCTACACCTCCGGCACCACCGGCAAGCCGAAGGGCGTGCCGCGCCGGCATCGGGCGGAGCGCGCGGCGGCCGTCGCCCACGTGGCGCAGAATTGCTACGCCGTGGGCGAACGCACGCTGGGCGTCATGCCGCTGTACCACACCATGGGCGTGCGCTCGCTGCTCTCCATGGCGCTGATCGACGGGCTGTTCGTCTGCCAGCCGCGCTTCGACACCACCGGTGCGCTGGAGCTGATCGAAGGGGAGCGGCTGACCTGCCTCTACCTCGTGCCGACGCTCTACCACGACCTGCTGGCGAACCCGCGCTTCGCGCAGACCGACGTGTCGAGCGTGCGCAAGCTCGGTTTCGCCGGCGCGCCGATGACGGACGGGCTTTTGCAGAAGCTGGACAAGGCGTTCCGGCCGCAGCTCTTCGTCAACCATTACGGCTCGTCGGAGATCTACACCTTCACCATCAACCAGAACGCCCCGGCCAAGCCCGGCTCGGCCGGCAAGGCGGCGCTCAACCAGCGCATCCGCGTGGTCAAGCTCGGCTCCCATGACCCGGACGACCGCGCGGCGGTGGGCGAGGAGGGGCAGATCATCGCCGACCTGGCGGGCGACGAGGCGTTCGAGGGCTACCTGAACCGGCCGGATGCCGACGCCAAGGCGCTGCACGCCGGCTGGTACTTCACCGGAGACACCGGCTTCTTCGACGCCGACGGCGACCTGTTCGTCTCCGGCCGGGTGGACGACATGATCATCACCGGCGGCGAGAACGTCTCCCCGGTGGAGATCGAAAGCGTGCTGTCGCTCCACGCCGACGTTCTCGAGGTGGCCGTCGCCGGCCTGCCCGACGAGCGCTGGGGCCAGAAGGTCGTCGCCTTCATCAAGCGCCGGGCGGGCGTGGACCAGACGGCGCTGGACGCCCACTGCCGCGCCTCCGGCCTCGCCAACTTCAAGCGCCCGCGCGAGTACGTCTTCATCGACGAGATCCCGAAGTCGCCGGTCGGCAAGATCCTGCGCCGCAAGCTCCAGGCCGGCGACTTCCAACCCGAGCGTCCGAACAGGAGTATCCCGACGTGACCGCCTACACCTTTGCCGATACCGACCTCCTGAAGGAACTGGACGGCTTCCGCGTCGAGTTCGACGCGGCCGGGGAGCGCGCCGACATCGTGCTGAGCCGCCCGCCGATGAACATCGTCTCCATGCGCCAGCGCGACCAGTTCCGCGCCGTGTTCGAGGCGCTGGACCGCGACGACCGGGTGCGCGTCATCGTGCTGCGCGCGGATGGCGAGAACTTCTCCTCGGGCGGCAACATCGCCGGCTTCATGGAGGCAAGCCCCGAGCACGTCTCGGAACTGGCGAACAACATCGCCGCACCCGAGCGCTGCCGCAAGCCGGTGATCGCGCAGGTGCGCGGCTACTGCTTCGGCGTCGGGTTCGAGCTGTCGCTGGCCTGCGACTTCCGCATCGCGTCCGAAACCGCGCAGTTCGCCCTGCCGGAGATGCGCATCGGCATGATCCCCGGCTCCGGCGGGTCGGCGCGGCTGCTCCACATGATCGGCATCGCCCGGACCAAGGACATGGTCATGCGCGCCCGCCGCGTGCCGGGCCGTCAGGCCGCCGAATGGGGCTTCGTCACCGAGTGCGTGCCCGACGCCGAGCTGGAGAAGACCGTGGGCGCCCTGGTGGACGAGCTGCGCGGCTTCTCGCCGCTGGCCCAGCGCACCATCAAGGTCGTGCTGAACCGCGGACAGCACACCTCGGTGCAGGGCGCCATCGAGATCGAGGGGCAGGCCTACGGCCGCCTGCGCACGTCCAACGACTTCAAGGAAGGGGTCGCCTCCTTCCACGAGAAGCGCAAGCCAGCCTTCAGCGGAAGCTGAGCGGACAACAAGATCAAGGGGAGGAAACCATGACCAAAACCACCGCCATTCTGTCCACGCTGCTCCTGCTCGGCACCTCGGCCGCCGCGTTGGCCGCCGAACCCATTCGGATCGGCGTGGTGACGCCGCTCTCCGGCACCTACGCGCCGATCGGCCAGCAGGTCCGCTGGGGCCTGGAACTGGCCACCAAGGAGGTCAACGACAAGGGCGGCATCGCCGGCCGCCCGATCGAACTGATGTTCGAGGACGAGGAGGCCAACCCCTCCGTCGCCGTGCAGAAGGCCGAGAAGCTGTTCCAGGTCGCCCAGGTCGATTTCCTGACCGGCACGGTCAATTCCGGCTCGACGCTGGCGGTCGGCCAAGTGGCGGAGCGCAACGACCGGCTGATCGCCACCACCGTGTCGTTCGCCGATTCCATCACCGGCGACAAATGCTCGCCCAACGTCTTCCGCGTCAACGCCCGCGCCGGACAGCAGTCGGCGGCCCTGGCGGAATGGCTGAGCAAGGAGAAGCCCAAGAGCAAGGTCTTCTTCCTCGGCCCCGACTACGAGATGGGCCGCTCCACCGTCGCCGCCTTCAAGGAGGCCGCCACCGCCAAGGGCGCCAGCGAAGCGGGCGAGGTCTTCGCGCCCCTCGACAGCAAGGACTACACCCAGTACTTCGGCCAGCTCCGCGCCGCGCGCCCCAGCGTCATGTACACCTCGGTCGCCGGCAACGACACGGTGCGCCTGCTCTCGCAACTGGAGGAATACGGCCTCCTGCGCAACATCACCGTGGTGGGTGCGTCGGGCACGGTGACCTCGCAGAACATCGGCGCCATCGGCAAGGCGGCGGAGGGGTTCGTCACCGGCGTCGGCTATTCGCCGGAGATCGACACGCCGGAGAACAAGGCCTTCGTGCAGGCCTTCCGGGCCGCCTACAAGACCGACCCCGACCTGTACGGCGCCGACAGCTATGGCCTCATCCTCTTCTACAAGGCGGCGGTCGAGAAGGCCGGCGGCACCGAGACGGCCAAGCTGCGCGAAGCCATGCGCGGCATCCAGTGGCAGACGCCGCAGGGCACCAAGACCATGCGCGCCGGCGACCATCAGGCGGTGCAGGACATGTACGCGGTGCAGGTGAAGGGCGGCAAGTTCCAGATCGTCGGCACCGTGCCCGGCGAGGCCGCCATCGGCCCGGACCAGTGCACGAAGTTCTAGAAATCCGGCCCCTCCCCTGCCTTCGGTCGGGGAGGATGGGGGCAACGGCCTGCCCGAGGATCCGTTGCTGATCCTCGCGAACACCTTGCCCCCACCCTTCCCTCCTCCGGCAGGGCCGGGGGAGGGACTTTCGAAAGGCGCCCCCATGCCCGAGTTCTTCGACTATTTCCAGTTCGTGCTGGCGCCGCAGGTGCTGAACGGCCTGTCGCTCGGGGTCGCGGTGATCCTGATGGCGTTGGGGCTGACCATCATCTTCGGCCTGCTCGACGTCATCAACATGGCGCATGGCGAGTTCTACGCCATCGGCGCCTTCCTGGCGCTCAGCGTGGCGGCGCTGGGCGTCAACTTCTGGGTCATGCTGGCGCTGATCCCGCTGCTGATGGTGCCGATCGGCTGGTTCACCGAGCGGCTGCTGATCCAGCGCGTCTTCCACAGCCGGGAGCGGCACATCCTCACGCTGCTGCTGACCTTCGGCCTGGGCATGATCCTGGAGGACGTGCTGAAGCTGATCTACGGCCCCAACACCATGAAGCCGGATACGCCCATCGGCGGCGGCACGGAGATCCTCGGCATCTTCCTGCCGAACTACCGGCTGTTCCTGATCCTGTTCGGCGCGGCGCTGATCCTGGCGGTGTGGCTGGTGGTGTTCCGCACGCGCCTGGGCGCCATGGTGCGGGCGGCGGCGTGGGACAAGGACATGGCCTCTTCGCTGGGCGTGCCGGTGCGCCTCGTCTACTCCGGCACCTTCGCCTTCGGCGTCGCGCTGGCCGGGCTGTCGGGGGTGCTGCTGGCGCCCATCTACTCGGTCTTCCCGACCATGGGGCGCGACTTCATCCTGATGGCCTTCACCGTGGTGATCGTCGGCGGCATGGGTTCCATCCAGGGGGCGGTCGTCGCCGGCCTGCTGCTGACCCAGGTGCAGGCCATCTCCAGCCTCTACATCTCCCCCGTGTGGACGGACCCGCTGGTGTTCGGGATCATGGTCATGGTCCTGATGGTGCGGCCGCAGGGGCTTTTCGGAAAGCTCGGCAATGCGTGACGCCACCATCACCGGGCGCCTGGGCGCCCGCCGCCGGGGCCCCGTGCGCGACGCCGTGCACGTCCTGGCGCTGGCCTTCCTGGCGCTCGCCATCGGCTTCGGCGTGGTCGCCTGGGCGGTGGGCGACACCTTCTACCTGCGCTTGGCGACCGAAGCGCTGATCTTCGCCGGGCTGGCGATGAGCGTGGACATCCTGCTGGGCTACACGGGCCTGCTGTCGCTGGGACAGGCGCTGTATTTCGGGCTGGGCGCCTACACGTCGGCCGTGGTGCTGCGCAGCGTCGGACCGTCGTTCTGGCTCGCCATGGGGGCCACGCTGCTGCTCGCCACCGTGGCCGGCACCGTCGGCGGCTTCATCGCCAACCGGGTGAAGGGCGTGTACTTCGCTCTGATCACCTTCGGACTGGCGCAGGTCGCCGCCAAGGTCGTCTACAACACGCGCGAACTGGGCGCGTCGGACGGGCTGATCGGCGTGCCGGAGATCGCCATCGACCTCGGCCTGTTCACGGTGCAGGCGGCCAACCCGGCGGCGTTCTTCCTGTTCGTCCTGGCGCTGACCATGCTGATGTACGCGGGCCTCGCCTATTTGATGGACACGCCGTTCGGCCGCACGCTGGTCGCCATCCGCGCCAACGAAAAGCGCGTGCCCTTCCTGGGCTTCAACCCGCTGACCTACCGCATGCTGGCCTACGTGCTGGCGGCGAACGTAGCGGCGCTGTCGGGTGCGCTCTACCCGATGCTGCGCGGCTTCGTGTCGCCGGAACTGCTGTTCTTCCAGACCTCCGGCAACGCCGTCATCACCGTGATCGTCGGCGGGGTCGGCACGCTGATCGGCCCGATCGCGGGCAGCGTGCTGCTGACCGCCTTGCGCTCCGTCATCGGCACCTGGACCGAGCACCACCTGATCGTCATCGGGGTGATTTTCATGCTGTCCGTCATCGTCCTGCCCACGGGGCTGGTGGGCGCCGTGCGGCCCTGGCTGCAGCGCCGCCTGGGAGGCGTGCCATGAGCCAGCCCCAAACCGCCGTCCTGTCCGTGCGCGACCTCACCGTCAACTTCGGCGGGCTGATCGCCGTCAACCAGATGAGCTTCGATGCCGAGCGCGGGCGCATCACCTCCGTCATCGGGCCGAACGGGGCGGGCAAAAGCTCGCTGTTCAACCTGATCAGCGGCGCGATCCGCCCGACCGGCGGGCGCGTCCTGCTGGAGGGGGCGGACGTCACCGGCCGGCCCCCGCACCGCATGCTGGCGGCGGGGCTGGCGCGCTCCTTCCAGATCACCAACCTGTTCTTCGAGCTGACGGTGCTGGAAAACCTGCGCCTCGCCGCGCAGATCGCCGAGCCGCCCTTGGCCGCCGTCCTGCCGCTCGGCCGCAGCCGCCGGGCGCTCGACCGGGCGGAGGCGCTGCTGGAGCGCTTCGCACTCACGCCCAAGGCGTTCGAGCTGGCCGGCAACCTGTCGCACGGCGAGCAGCGGCGCCTGGAGATCGCCGTGGCGCTGGCGTGCGAGCCGCGCGTCCTGCTGCTGGACGAGCCGACGCAGGGCATGAGCCACAGCGACACCGCCGACACGGCCGCCATGATCAAGCGCCTGGCCGGCGAGATCACCGTGCTGCTGATCGAGCACGACATCGGCCTGGTGATGACGCTGTCCGACCACGTCGTCGTCATGCACCAGGGCCGCAAGCTGGCCGAGGGCGCGCCGGCCGTCGTGCGCGCCGACCCGGCCGTCCAGGCCGCCTATTTCGGACACGCATAGCCATGCCCGACACCATGCTCGACGTCGCCAACCTGCACGCTCATTACGGGCTCAGCCACGTGCTCCAGGGCGTCAGCCTGACCGGCCGGCCCGGCGAGGTGGTCAGCCTGTTCGGCCGCAACGGCGTGGGCAAGACCACCATCGTCAAGACCATCGCCGGCTGGTTGAAACCCACCTCCGGCACCATCCGCCTGGACGGCCAGGAGATCGCCGGCCGCCCGGCTGACCGCATCTGCCGCATGGGCCTGGGCATCGTGCCGGAGGACCGGCGCATCTTCCCCGGCCTGACCGTGCAGGAGAACCTGGAACTGGGCCTGCTGCAGACCCCCGGTCGGGCCGGGCGAGCCCAACGGGACGCGCTGGACCGCGTGTTCGACCGCTTCCCGCGCCTGAAGGAGCGCCGCCGGCAAATGGGCACGACGCTGTCGGGCGGCGAGCAGCAGATGCTGGCCATCGCCCGCGTCATGGTCGGCGAGCCGCGCATCCTGCTGATCGACGAGCCGACCGAGGGGCTCGCCCCGATGATCGTCGACGAGATCTTCCAGATCATCACGACGCTGCGCGATCAGGGGCTGATGATCCTTCTGGTGGAACAGAACATCCACCGCGCGCTGGAGGTGACCAGCCGCTTCTACGCCATCGAACGCGGTCAGGTGGTGTTCACCGGATCGGCCGCCGACGCGGGGGACCGGGAGCGGCTGCTGGAGCTGATCGCGGTGTAGGCGTGCACGACGTTGGGTTTTCGCTGGCGCTCAAACCCAACCTACAAGGAACGCGCCCGTAGGTTGGGTTGAGGCCAAAACCGAAAACCCAACATTGAACGTTACGGCAGCAGGATCGTCGCCCCCACGCTGGCGCGGTCCTCAAGCCGGCGGTGCGCCAGGGCGGCATCCCGCAAAGGCAACCGCGCGCCGATCAACGGCGTCACCAGCCCGCGGCGCAACGCGCCGAACAGCCGTTGCGCCGAAAGGCGCGCCTGCGCCGGCGTGCCCACGTAGTGCCCGAAGTTCGGCCGCGACACGCGGCCCGACCGCTCGGCCAGCGCCGCTACGTCCAACGGCTCCAAATGCCCGGCGGCCTGCCCGAAGCTGACGATATGGCCGCACGGCGCTAGCAGCGCCATGTCGCGCGCCAGGCTGTCCCGCCCGACCGCGTCGTACACCACGTCGGCCCCATGCCCGCCGGTGAGGTCCAGCACCCGCGCCGGCACGTCCGGGCCCGCCGGCACCACGTGCGCGCAGCCGTGCGCGCGGGCGACGCGGACCTTGGCTTCCGACCCGACGACGCCGATCACCGTGGCGCCGAGCGCGCTCGCCCACTGGCACAGCAGCACGCCGACGCCGCCCGCCGCGGCGTGCACCAGCACCACGTCCCCCTCCTGTACGGCGTGCACGCGGTGCAGCAGGAATTCCGCCGTCATGCCCTTCAGCAGCACGGCGGCCGCCGTCCCGTCGTCCAAATCGTCGGGCAGCGGCACCAGCAGTTCGGCCGGCATGGTCCGGCGCTCGGCGTAGGCGCCCACCGGCGCACAGGCGTAGCCGACCCGCTCCCCCGGCGCCACGTGCGTCACCCCCGGCCCGACCGCCTCGACGACGCCGGCCCCCTCCATGCCCGGCACCCCCGGCGGCTGGAGCAGGCGGAAGTAGCCGGTGCGGCAGTAGACGTCGATGTAGTTCACGCCGATGGCCGTGTGGCGGATGGTGACTTCGCCGGAGCCGGGCGGCGGGACCGGAACGCGGGTCCACTGCATGACCTCGGGGCCGCCGTAGGCGCGAACGACGATGGCATCGCTTTCCCCCACCCGCCCTTCGCTGCGCTCGGGCACCCTCCCCCGCGGGGCGGGGGAGGAGGATCTGTAGGCGCCGCCTTGCAGATGTGCCTTCAGCGCGCCGAACCCCGCCTCGTAGATGCCCTCGCCCACCAGCCGGACCAGTTCGGCCTCGCGCTCGGGCGGGCAGTCGAACTGGCTGGACCAGGACCAGAAGGTGCGGTCGCCGTCCGTCACCGGCTGCAGCCGGATCTGTGCCACGTAGCCGATCAGCGGCACCGGCGCGTCCAGGATGCAGTAGGACAGGCTGTGCTCCCGGTCGGACAGGGTGAGCAGTTGTTCCCGCAGCACCCCGCCGTCGGTCAGGCGGAAGCGGCGCACCGCGCCGACTTCGTCGGGCGCCAAACCCTCCTCGATCAGGCTGTCCGCGACCGCCGGGTGCCAGTCGCGGTGCGCGTTGAAGTCGCGCAGCACCCGCCAGACCTCCGCGACCGGCGCGTCGATGATGGTGGAGCGGGTGACGCGCGGCATCTCAGGAGCGCCTCATCCGGTCCTTCAAACTGTCGAACGCCGCCTGGAAGACGCCCTGCCCGATCAACTCGGCCACGGCGGCCTCGCGGCCGGGGTCGCAGTCGAACTCGGCCGACCATTCGGCGAAGGTGCGGTTGCCGTCGGTGACGGGCGAGAGCTTCAGCGTGGCGATGTAGTTGCTGACCCCCATCGGGCTTTCCAGGATCGAGTAGGCGCACTGGTAGTCGTAGTCGGACAGCGTCAGCAGCCTCTCGCGAATCACGCCGCCGTCCTTCAGGCGGAAGTTGCGGATGCAGCCGACCTTGTCGGACGGCTGGCCGCCCTCGATGCGGCTTTCGGCGACGAAGGGCGTCCAGTTGGGAAGCCCGTTGAAGTCGCGCACCACCGCCCACACCCGGTCGGCCGGCGCGTCGACGACGGTGGAGGTGTAGACCTTGACCATCCCTCACCCCCCTCAATGCTTCTTGCCGTCGTCCGGCTCACCCAGCGCGCGGGGACCGGCGCCGCCGGCCAGCTTGCCGATGTCCACGCCTTCGATGCCGATCTCGCGCAGCAACTGGTCCACCAGCGGCGCCTGCGCACGGTAGCGCAGCGCCGAGTTCACCACGGAATCGGCGATGCCCGCCCCGTTGCTGCCGTCGCCGTTGGCGTGGCCGTTCATGCCCAGGCCGTCGACGTGCAGGATCTTGATGCCCTCGATCCGTTCCATGGGCCGCACGCTCTCGCGGATGATCGCCTCCAGCTTGTCGATGAGCTTCAGGCGCATGGCCGAGGTGCGGGAGTCCGGCGACATGACGTTCTGCGCCTCGTTCATCTGGCGGGTCCCCTCCGCCTCGATCTCGTAACGCAGGCGCGCGGCGAGCGCGCGGATTTTGTCGGCCTCGGCCTCGGATTCCGCGGCGATGCGGGCGGCCTCGGCGCGGTCGGTGGCGGCCAGCCGTTCGGCCTCGGCCTCCGTGCGCAGACGCACGGCGTCGCGCTCGGCCTCCTGGGAGGCGGCGATCAGCTCGATCCGCTTGCGGCGCTCGGCCTGCTCCACCTCGCGGGCGGAGAACACCTTCTCCTCGGCGGCGACGGCCAGGGCGCGCGCCTCCTCGGCCCGCGCCTGCGCCTCCGACTGGGCGCGGGACTGCTCGGCGATGGCGATCTGGCGCTCCTGTTCGGCCAGTTCCAGGGCCTTGCGGCGGTCGACCTCCAGGCGTTGCACCTCGCGCTCGCGGGAAATCCGCTCCTCTTCCAGGCGGCGTTCGGTCTGGATGCGGATGCGCTCCACCTGTTCGCGGGCGGTGAGTTGCGCCTCCTCGGCGGTGCGTTCCTGCTCGGCGCGTTCGCGGGCCAGTTCGGCGCGCTGCATGGCGCGGCGGATCTCCAACTCGCGTTCCTGCGCAAGCCTCGCGTATTCGGACTCGCGCTCGATCTCCAGCGTGACCTTCTCGGCCTCCAGGTTCTTGTTGCGGATCTGGATGGCGGTGTCCTGCTCGATGTCGTTGCGGATCTTCTTGCGCTGCTCGATCTCCTGGGTCAGGCGCGTCAGGCCCTCGGCGTCGAAAGCGTTGGAGGGGTTGAAGTATTCCATCGGCGTCTGGTCGAGGCTGGTCAGCGACACGCTTTCCAGCTCCAGCCCGTTCAGCGCCAGATCCTCGGCCACCGTGGCGCGCACGCGCTTGACGTAGTCGCCGCGGCGGACGTGCATCTCCTCCATGCTCATCTCGGCGGCCACCGAGCGCAGCGCGTCCACGAAGCGGCCCTCCACCAGCTCCTTCAGCCCGTCGGCCTTCATGGTGCGCGACCCCAGCGTCTGCGCGGCGATGGAGATCGCCTCCGGGTTCGGGGCGACGCGCACGTAGAACTCCGCCACCACGTCCACGCGCATGCGGTCGCGGGTGATCAGCGCCTGCTCGCGCGCCCGCCGCACCTCCAGGCGCAGCGTGGACATGTTGACCAGCGTGCGGTCATGGATGATCGGCAGCACGATGGCCCCGCCGTTCACCACCACCCGCTGCCCGCCGAAGCCGGTGCGCACGAAGCTCACCTCCTTCGTCGAGCGGCGGTAGAAGAAGTAGAGGAAGTAGGCAACGACCGCCACGACGATCGCGACGACGACCAACCAGGCGAAGAGCGCGCCGATCGTGTCCATGACAAAAACCTCCCTGTTATACCGGCGGCGTTTGATTGCTCGCATCGAGCGCCGTCCGTTTTACTCGCGCGCCTTTCGGGCGATGTTCTTGAACGCACGCGTCTGTTCGGTGAGCGCCGTTTCGACCGGCAGCCGTTCCATGCTGGAGGCGCCGTAGAAGCCGTTGCATTCCGGGCATTTGCCCAGGATGAACGCGGCGTCGTCCGGCATGCTGATGGGCCCGCCGTGGCACAGCGCGATGACGTCCTTGCGCACGCGCTTGGCGGCGTCGATCCAGGCGTTGATGTCGGCGGCGCACTGTTCCAGCGTCTTCGCCGTCTCCGCACCGATGGCGCCGCCGGTGGTCAGGCCCATGTGGCAGACGATGATGTCGGCCCCGGCCTCCGCCATCGCCCGCGCCTCGTGCTCGGAAAAGACATAAGGCGTGGTGAGCAGGTTCAGGTCGTGGGCGGCGCGGATCATGTCCACCTCCAGCCCGTAGCCCATGCCCGTCTCCTCCAGGTTGGCGCGGAAGGTGCCGTCGATCAGGCCGACGGTGGGGAAGTTCTGCACGCCGGAGAAGCCCAGCTCGATCAACTGGCGCAGGAAATGGTCGCGGATCATGAAGGGGTCGGTGCCGTTGACGCCGGCCAGCACCGGCGTGCGCCTCACCACCGGCAGCACCTCGCGCGCCATCTCGACGACGATCTCGTTGGCGTTGCCGTAGGCCAGGAGGCCGGCGAGCGAGCCGCGCCCGGCCATGCGGTAGCGGCCGGAGTTGTAGATGACGATCAGGTCGATCCCCCCGGCCTCCTCGCACTTGGCGGACAGGCCGGTGCCGGCGCCGCCGCCGACGATGGGCTCGCCACGGGCGATCTTGGCGCGGAAGGTGTCGAGGATGGTCTGGCGGGCTATGCGGGGCATCAGGTGACCTCCTCGAAGGCGCGGACCAGCGCGTCGGCGAACGCCGGGTCGTTCAGGTTGTAGGGCAGGCGGACCAGCGTGCGGTTCGGGGCCGGGCGCACGGTTTCCTCCAGCGCGCGGAACAGGGCCGCGTCGGCCGCCGGGTCGTGGAAGGGCTGGCCGGGCGCGTCCAGCAGCGACACCCCGCCCTCGGGAAGGAAGAAGCGCACGGGGCCGTCCATGCGGTTCAGCTTCTCCCCGATCCAACGGCCCATGCGGGCGTTTTCCTCCGCCGTGGTGCGCATCAGCGTCACCTGCGGGTTATGCTTGTAGAGCGTGCGGCCCTTGAACGCGGCCGGCACCGTGTCGATCGGCCCCCAGTTCACCATGTCGAGCGCACCGCAGGAGCCGACGTAGGGCAGCTTCGTGCGGATCACGGCGTCCAGTCGCCCTTCGCCGGCGCTGAACACGCCGCCCATCAGCAGGTCGGCGACCTCGGTGGTGGTCACGTCGATGACGCCGGCCAGCAGGCGGCTGTCGACCAGCTTCTCCATCGACTGGCCGCCGGTGCCGGTGGCGTGGAAGACGAGGCAGTCGTAACGCTCCTCCAGCGCGCGCTGCACGCTCTGCACGCACGGCGTGGTGACGCCGAACATGGTGAGGCCGACGGCCGGCTTTTCCGCCATGGCGGTGCGCGGGCGGTGCGCGATCATGCCGGCCAGCGCGTGCGCGGCGTTGGACAGCACCTGTTCGGAGATGCGGTTGATGCCCTGCACGTCAGTGACCGAATACATCATGCAGATGTCCGACGGCCCGACGTAGCCCTTCACGTCGCCGCTGGCGACGGTGGAGACCATCACCTTGGGCACGCCGATGGGCAGGCGCCGCATGGCCGGCGTAGCGAGGGCCGTGCCGCCCGACCCGCCCGCGGAGATCAGCCCGCCCACGTCGCGCCGCGCCAGGATGAAGCGCTCGAACGCCTCGGCCATCGCCGTGACGGCCGCGCCCCGGTCGCCGGTGAAGACGGCCGCGCTCCCGCGCGGGTGGTGGCGCGCCACCTCCTGCGGCCCGACGTCGGCCGGACTGGGGCGGCCGGAGGTCGAAAGGTCCACGGTCAGCGCCGACAGGCCCAGCTTCTCGATGCGGTTCTTCAGGAAGAACAGCTCCTTCGCCTTGGTATCGAAGGTGCCGGCCACGTAGGCGACGCGCCCGATGGTCTGCGCCACCGGCACCTGCATCTCGCGCGGGGCGGCGTCCGCCACCGCTGGCACGGCGTCGGTGACCGGGGCCGTCGCGGTGCGGGCCGTGGGATTGCCCTGGCTCCAGCGCGTCGGCGCGCGGGTGGTGCTGTAAGCCGGCGCTTCGGGCGGCAGTTCGATGATTGTCGCCTCGGCGATCTCCGCCGCCGCACGGCGCACGGTGTAGACGGTGGACTGCGGCTCGGGCTCGACGGCCGGTGCGGTGGAGACCTCGTCCTCGTGTCCGTGGCTGCCCACGCCGATCAGGCGGCGCTGCAGCTCGGCGTCGCGGGCCAGCTCGGCCGAGGGCAGTTCGCGGGCGATGCGGCCGTTGACCATCACCGCCACGCGCGCGGCCACGTCCAGCGCCACGCCCAGGTTCTGCTCGACCAGCAGGACGCTGATCTCGGCCTCGCCGCCCAGGCGCTTGAGCATGAGGGCGACCTGCTCGACGATCACCGGGGCGAGGCCCTCGGTCGGCTCGTCCATGATCAACAGCCTGGGGTTGGCCAGCAGCGCCCGGCCGATGGCCAGCATCTGCTGCTCGCCGCCCGACAACTGCCCGCCGCCGTTGTTGCGCCGCTCCTTCAGGCGGGGAAAGGCCTCGTACACGCGCTCGACGGTCCACGGCCCCTTGCCGCCGGATGCGAGGCGCAGGTGCTCGTCCACGCTCAGCGACGGCCAGACGCGGCGGCCCTGGGGAACGTAGCCGACGCCGTGCGCCACCACCTGGTTGGGGGGCAGGCCCAGGATGTCGCGGCCCGACACGCGCACGGCCCCGCGCTCGGCCCGCACCATGCCCATGATGGCGTTGCACAGCGTGGTCTTGCCCATGCCGTTGCGCCCGACCACCGCCAGCACGCCGCCGTCCAGGCGCAGCGTCACGCCCTGCAGCGCGTGCGACTGGCCGTAGTAGACGTGCAGGTCGGCGACGTCGAGGATGGGTTCAGCCATGCTGTCCCCCCCCATGAGAACCGCCAAGGTAGATCTTCTGAACCTCGGGGTCGGACTCGATCTCGGCCGGCAGGCCTTGCTTGAAGACGCGGCCCTGGTGCATGACGGTCACCGTCTCCGCCACCTGCAGCGCCACCGCCAGATCGTGCTCGATGATGATGAAGCCGATGTGCGCGGGCAGCGATTTCAGGATGTCCACCAGTTCGCGCCGCTCGGCCGGGCTCAGGCCGGCGGCGGGCTCGTCGAACAGGATGAAGCGGGGGGCGCCGGACAACGCCATGCCGATCTCAAGCTGACGCTGCTGCCCGTGCGACAGCTCCGACACCAGCCGGTCGCCCACTGTGTCCAGGTGGATGGCGTGGGCGAGCTGGCGCGCGGATGCCCTGGCCGGATGGTCTTCGCCCGGCCGCAGCAGGCTCATGCGGCGGCGCCCGACCCCGCGCACGGCGAGGTAGAGGTTGTCCAGCACCGACAGCCCGCGGAACAGCAGCGAGTTCTGGTAGGTGCGGCGCAGCCCCCGGCGGATGCGCTCATAGGGGGGCAGCTCGGTGATGTCCTCCCCGAAGAAGCGGATGCGGCCGTTGGAGGGTGGAAAATCGCCGGTGATGGTGTTGAACAGCGTCGTCTTCCCCGCCCCGTTGGAGCCGAGGATGGCGCGGCGCTCGCCTGCCGCGACGGACAGCGTCACCCCGTCCACCGCCAGCAACGCGCCGAAGACGCGGCTGACGCCGGCCAGTTCCAGCGCATTGGCGGTGGTGATGCCCTTCAGGCGTTCGGCTCGTTCCATGCGTTCCTTTCCCCCTCCCCCCGGGGGAGGGTCGGGGTGAGGGTAAGCGCAAGGATCCTTGCGCTACCCTCACCCGACGCCTTCGGCGTCCCCCTCTCCCTGGAGGGAGGGGGGTGCGTCACGTCACCGGCAATCCGGGTTGTCGCGGCTGGCCGGGCCCATCTTCACGAACTCGGCTTCCGGCATGCCCAGGGTCTGGGTCACCTGCGGGATGACGCGGACCACCTTGTTCATCAGCTTGCCGTCCGGCCCTTCCACCACCTCGGTCAGGAAGATGTCGGCGATGGCCTGCCGGTTCTTGTCGAGGCTGACCTTGCCGGTGGGCGTGTCGAGCTGCAGCTTGGCCAGCGCCGCCTGGAAGCTCTTCTGGTTGTCGGACAGGTCGCCCTTCACCTGATCAAGGGCCGTGATCATCGCCTTGCCAGCCAGGTAATAAGCATGCATGAACAGCGACGGCGACGGCAGCCCGTCCGGGAAGTTCTTCTTGTAGTCGGCGACGAACTGCTTCCACTTGGGATCGTCCCAGGTGTCGGCGATCGGGCCGGCGGACGGCGTGCCGATCAGATGGCTGCGCTGCTTGCCCTTGGCGCCCAGCACGGTCTGGTCCACGGTGATGGAGCCGGCGACCATCGGCTTGTCGCCACCGGACTGCTCGTACTGCGTCAGGAAGTTGATGGCGTCCGCCCCGCCCAGCGCCACGTACACGGCGTCGACGTTGTCGGGGATCTTGGCGATGACGGAGCTGTAGTCCTTGTTGCCGATCGGCACCCAGAACTTGTCGACCACCTTGCCGCCCGCCTTGCAGTAATCGACCATGAAGCCCATCACCTGGCTGTATGGGAAGCTGTAGTCCTCGGCGACGACGGCGACCTTCTTGTAGCCCTTGGTCTTGAACGCATGCTCGCCCAACCCGGCCTGCCACTGCACGCCGTCGGTGGAGAAGCGGAAGAAGTTGGGGGCGGGGTCCTTCAGCGTCGTCTCCTGCGCCGCCGAGGAACCGTTGATGAAGGTGACCTCCGGGTGCGTCTTGGCGTAGTCGCGCATGGCCACGCCCTCGGAGCCGGACAGCGGCCCGATGAGGATCTGCACCCCGTCCTGCTCCACCAGCTTGCGCGCCGCCTTGATGGCGTTGTCCGGCTTGGCGTCGGAGGAGCCCTTGATCAGCTCGATCTTCTTACCGCCGGCCATGTAGTTGGATTCCTTCAGCGCCATCTCCAGGCCGCGCATGCTGTCCTGGCCCATGACGGCGAAGGCGCCTTCCAGGGTGGCGAGACCGCCGACCTTGATGGTGTCCTGCGCCGCCGCCGGCCCTGCGGCGAGGGCGGAGAGCATCGTCGCGGCGATCAGCGCACCCCCGAACGGCGCACTCTTGAACGTCCTCATTGGTCCCTCCCTTATGGCCGCGGCCGCCCTCGGCCGCGTCTTTGTTAAGAGCGCTTGCGGAACACCCGGCGCCACAGCCCGACCAGCCCGTCGGGGGACGCCAGCACGATGACCAGGAAGGCGACGCCGATGACCAGGTTGAACCGCTCGGGGTCGATCAGGTCGACGGCGAAGTTCTGCAGCAGGATGAAGGCGAGTGCCCCGACGTACGGGCCGATCGGGTGCACCATGCCGCCCAGGACGGCCATGACCAGCACGTTGATGCTGGGCCCGGCGTCGATGGAATCCGGTGAGATGCGGCCGTTGAACCACACCAGCAGCACGCCGCCGATCGCCGCCAGCAGCCCCGACATGGCGTAGGCCGCCACTCGGTGGGCGTACACGTTGAAGCCGATGGCGTGCATGCGCCGCGGGTTGTCGCGCACTGCCTGCAAGGCCAGCCCGAAGGTGGAGCGCGTGACGTAGACGACCCCCGCGTAGGCCCCCGCCGCGAAGGCCAGGCACAGGTAGTAGAAGGGCAGCGGTGCGCGCAGGTCCACACCCCGCAAGACCGGCGGCGCCAGCCCGGCGAAGCCGGAGAAGCCATTGAACAGCGCGTAGTTCTGCCGGCAGAACAGCGAGAAGGCCACCGCGATCGCCAGCGTGATCATGATGGTGTAGATACCCTCCGTCCGCGCCGCCAGCATGCCGGTCAGCGTGGCGAAGGCCGTGGCGATCAGCAGCGCCACCGGCAGCGCCGCCCACCAGGGCCAGCCCAGCGACAGCTCCGGATGGTTGGACGCGCCGAACAGCGCCAGCATGTAGCCGGCCACCCCGGCGAAGGTGAGCTGCGCCAGACTGACCATGCCGCCATAGCCGCCCAGCCACATCAGCGACAGCGCGATGGTGCCCATGAACAGCGCCTGCGCGCCGATCTGCACCACCCAGAAGTCGCCGGCCACCAGCGGATAGATCAGCAGGGCCAGCCCCAGCACCGCGTACCGGGCGATCCGCCCGTGGAGCGCCGCGTTGGCGGGGGTGCCGATGGTGGGGTCGTTGATGGCGATCGTCATGCCCGCCGCCCCATCAGCCCCTGCGGCCGCAGCGCCAGCGCCGCCACCAGGATCAGGAAGGTGTAGACCGCTCCGTAGGTGGGCGAGTAGGCGAGCCCGTATTGCTCGGCCAGCCCGATGATCAGCGCGCCGACGGCGGCGCCGGAGATGCTGCCCAAGCCCCCGACGATGACGACGATGAGGGACGCCAGCAGGTAGCGCACGTCCTCCCCTGGTGCGATGGACAGCGCCGTGCCGCCGACCACGCCCGCGAAGCCGGCCAGCCCGGCGCCCACCATGAAGGTGACGGCGAAGACGCGCTGCACGTTGATGCCGCTGGCCGCCAGCATGGCACGGTCGTCCACCCCGGCGCGGATCATCATCCCCACCTTGGTGCGGTTGAGGAACAGCCACAGCCCGATCCCGATGGCGATGGCCGCCAGCAACAGCGCCACGCGGTAGGTCGGGTAGCGCCAGTTCGGCGTGAACGGCAGCGCCACGGAGCCGTCGATGACCTCGGGCGGGGTGAACTGGTAGGTCTCCCCACCCCACACCCACAGCATCAGGTCGGCCAGCACGATGGCGATGCCGATGGTCACCATGGTCTGGCGCAGGTCCTGCCCCTCCATGCGCCGGAAGATCAGCAACTGGAAGGCGAGGCCGAGGACCGCGGTCGCCGCGAACCCTGCGGCGACGCCCAGCAGCCAGTAGTCCGTCTTGTCCGCCACCGTCCAGCCGACGTAGGCACCCAGCAGATAGAGCGCCCCGTGCGCGAGGTTGACGTTGCGCATCAGCCCGAACACCAGCGTGAAGCCGCTGGCAACCAGGAAGTACAGGGCGCCCAGCGTCAGGCCGTTGAGCGTGGTGAGGATGAATTGCTTCACGCCACCACCCCGAAGCGCGCGCGTTGCTGGCCAACCTCGGGCGCCTTGTGGAACTCGCCGTCCTTCATGATGAACAGCAGGCGCGAGCGGTCCTGGAGAATGCGGATGTTCGCCACCGGATCACCGTCCACAAGGATCAGGTCGGCCAGATAGCCTTCCTTGACCTGCCCCAGTTCGCCCGGCCGCCCCATGATCTCGCCGCCCCACTTCGTGGTGGAGACGATGGCCTCCATGGGCGAGAAGCCGCAGTGCTCGACGAAATACTCCAGGTCCTTGGCGTTGGTGCCGTGCGGGATCCAGGCGAAGCCGTAGTCGCCGCCGGGCAGCACGCGGATGCCGCGCTTCAGCATCTTGCGCATGGTCTCGCAGGCGATTTCCGCCTCGCGCTGGTACTTGATGGCAAGCGGGCTGTCCGGCCTGATGCCCCAGTCGGCGGCGTCGCGGCCGGTACGGATCAGCCATGCCAGGGCGGGCGCGACGAAGTGCTTGTGCTTGGCGGCCTCCAGCATGTCCAACGCCTCCTCGTCGGCGTAGGAGGCGTGATAGATGATGTCGACGCCGTGGCGGACGCACATCTTCACCGATTCCGCCGAGCGCGCGTGGGCGCACACCCGCTTTCCCCGGCGATGCGCCTCGCTCACCGCCATGGCGACCTCGTCGTCGCACATGGGCGTTTCCTCGGCCGCCACGCCGGCGATCTCCTCGCCGGATATGTTGAGCTTCAGAAGGTCGACGCCGTACTTGATGAACGTGCGCACGGCGCGCCGGATCTCCTCCGGCCCGCTGACGACGCAGCCGAAGCTCAACTCGGGCACCGGGATGTGCGGCGGGGACGTGTCGCCCAGGCCGCCCGTCGTGGCGATCTCCTGCCCGTTGGCAAGGTAGCGCGGACCGGGCACCAGACCGGAGTTGATGGCGTTGCGGATCACCACGTCCAGGCGCGGCTTGGCGGCCGCCGCGCCGACGCAGGAGGTGAAGCCGCTGTCGATGTAGGCCCGCGCCACCTTGGCGGCCCACAGCGTGTGCTCCTCCGGCGGCATGCGCTGGATGGATTCCAGGTCCGGCTGGTCGTTCCAGGAAAAGTGGGTGTGCGCCTCGGTCATGCCGGGCATCAGCGTGGCGCCCGCGCCGTCGATGACCGTGGCGCCCACGGTGGGAAGGCTGCGCAGGCCGCGCGCCACGCGGCGGATGCGGTTGCCCTGGATCAGCACCTCGCCGGTGTAAGGGTATTCGCCCGTGCCGTCGAGAATGCGCACGTTCGTCACGAGAACGTTCGCCATCGGTGTCCTCCCTAAAACCGCCGCCCATCTTTCTTTGGGGCCATCTTCGCGGCCTTGGTTCCGGCGGTGGTGTCTAGCCGCGGGCCATCAGGGCCTCGCTCAGGATCGTGGTGCCGTCGGCGGCCCGCTCCAGCGGGATCCAGTGGCCGCAGCGGTTGAGCACGCGCACGCTGGCCGCCCCGTTCATGCGGTCGGCGATCGTCCGCGCCACCGAGGCGGGGGCCACCGCGTCCTCGTCCCCGGCGATCAGCACGGTGCGCGCCCGGATGCGCGCGGGATCGGCGGCCTCCGCCCCGGCCAGCGCCTCGCAGGTCCTGGCGTAGCCCTCCGGGTCCTGGCGCATCACCGATTCCCGCACGAAGGCGGCCACGGCCGGCTGGTTGGTTCGCGTGTCGTTGGACAGCGACCCCTGCACGATGGCGTCGGCGATCGGCTGCATGCCCTCGTCCCGTGCCTTGCCGGCCCGGTCGCGCAAGCCCTGCCGCCCGGCGTCGGCCGGCGCCATGAGCGGGCCGTAGAGGGTGAGCGAGCGCACGAGGTTCGGGTGCTCGACGGCCAGATGCTGCGCCACGATGGTGCCCAGCGAGTGGCCGACGACGTGCGCCCGCTCGATGCCCAGCACGTGGCAGACCTTCGCCATGCCGGCCACGAACAGGCCGATGGACAGCGGGCCTTCCGGCGTCCTCGACCGCCCCGACCCCGGCAGGTCCGGCCGGATCAGGCGGTGGCGGCTGCCCAGCGCCATCGCCTGCGGCACCCAGGTGTTGGACGTGCCGCCCAGGCCGTGGATCATCAGCACCGCGTCGCCCTGCCCGTCCACCTCGACCGCCATGCGGTCGACCGTCACGGTCGCCATGGCGTCAGCCCTCCACCGGGTTTTCCAGCACGCCGATGCCGCCGATCTCCAGCTTCACCCGGTCACCGGGCTTGAGGAACTTGGGCGGCGTGAAGCCCAGGCCCACGCCGGCCGGCGTGCCGGTCAGGATCAGGTCGCCGGGCTGCAAGGTGATGCCGCGCGACACGGTCTCGATCAGCGTCGGGACGTCGAAGATCAGGTCGCGGGTGTTGGAGTTCTGCCGCAGTTCCCCGTTCACCCAGCAGCGCACCGGCGTGTCGGCAAGGTCGATCTCGTCGGCGGTGGCGATCCACGGGCCCAGCGGACAGAATGTGTCGATCGACTTGCCCAGGAACCACTGCTTGTGCTTGGCCTGGATGTCGCGCGCCGTCACGTCGTTGGCGATGGTGTAGCCGAAGACGTGGTCCATCGCCGCGTCCTTCGGGATGTCGCGCCCGGCGCGGCCGATCACCACCACCAGTTCCACCTCGTAGTCGATCTGGTCGCTGACCCCGTGCGGGTAGCGGATCGCGGCACCCGGCCCGACCACGGTTTCCGGCAGCTTGGTGAAGACGATGGGATGCTCCGGGATGGCGTCCGCCGCACCCCTGGCGCTGCTGTCGAAGCCGGAGCGGGTGAACTCGTGCGCGTGGTCGTGGTAGTTCTTGCCGACACACATCAGGTTGCGCCGCGGCTGCGGGATCGGCGCCAGCAGTTCCACCTCCGACAGCGGGAGGCCCGGCCCCTTGCGCACCAACGCGTCCCGCAGGTCGCGCCAGCCGCGGATCACGTCCGCCATGCCGAACGGCGTCGGCGCCCAGGCCGGCGGCTCCACCAGCCACACACGTCCCTCGCTGTCGTCGACCAGCGCGACCTGCGCCCCCCCCTCTCCCTGAACCGTCGCCAGCTTCATCGGCTGAGCCTTCTTTGTTGGTGAACCTTATCGGTCCAAAATCGCCTCATCGCTGGTCCATCGTGATCCTGAGTGGTTTGCTCGGTCAATTAGCCGTTGGGCAGATTGTTCGTATACCAATCGAGCAGATTGGCGCGGTGCCGCGGCCGGTCGTATGGTTCACATTGGTGCGCCCCAGGCGCGCAACCGGGGCCGGCGCCATGACCAAGCCGCTCATCACCAAGCCGCTCATCAGGGCCGACGCGAAGCCGCTCGACACGCTGGGGCGGGCGCAGGTCGCCTACGACCATTTGCAACGCTCCATCGCCTGCGGCCTCTGGCGTCCGGGAGAGCAGTTGCCGACCGAGCGCGACCTGGCGCAATCGCTGGGACTGGCGCGCAACACCGTGCGCCGCGCGCTGGACATGCTGGAGGCGGAGGGGCGCATCGCCCGCGGCGTCGGGCGCGGGACCTTTCTGGTGGACGGGGGGGCGGCGGACGGGCTGGCCGTCACCATGGCGGACGGGGTGCCGCAAATGCTGCCCGCCGGCTTCCTGAACGCCAGCCCGTCGCAGGTGATGGAGGTGCGCATCCTGCTGGAGCCGCCGGTGGCCGAACTGGCCGTCGGCCGCGCCACGCTGTCCGACTTCGCGGAATTCGACCGCTGCCTGCGGGAATCCGAAGCGGCGCGCAGCATCGCCGAGTTCGAGCACTGGGACGGCGCGCTGCACCGGGCCATCGTCGCCACCTGCCGCAACGACCTGCTGGACGCGTTCTACACGGTGCTGAACCGCATCCGCGACCGCGCCGAGTGGGGCCGCCTCAAGGAACGCAGCCTGACGCCGGAGCGCCGGCAGTCCTATGAGGCGCACCACCGCGCGATCGTCGCCGCCATGAAGACGCGCGACCCGGCGGCCGCACGCGACGCGGTGAAGATGCACCTCGTCGCCGTGCGGGACGCACTGTTCGGGGCGTAGTGAAACGTGCCGGCCGTTGGGTTTTCGGCTCTGGCCTCAACCCAACCTACGGATCCCTCGTAGGTTGGGTTGAGCACAGCGAAAACCCAACGTCGATACAAACCGTCAGCCCCGCGCCTTCGCCTCGATGCGGCGGCGGTGCAGGACGGGTTCGGTGTAGCCGTTCGGCTGCTCGCGGCCCTTGAACACGAGGTCGCACGCGGCCTGGAAGGCCACGCTCCGGTCGTAGTTCGGGGCCATCGGGCGGTACAGCGGATCGCCGGCGTTCTGGGTGTCCACCACCACCGCCATGCGCTTCATGGTCTCCATGACCTGCGCCTCGGTGCAGATGCCGTGGTGCAGCCAGTTGGCCATGTGCTGGCTGGAGATGCGCAGCGTGGCCCGGTCTTCCATCAGCCCGACGTTGTTGATGTCCGGCACCTTGGAGCAGCCCACCCCCTGGTCGATCCAGCGCACGACATAGCCGAGGATGCCCTGGGCGTTGTTGTCCAACTCCTGCTGGATCTCCTCTTCCGACCAGTTGGCGCGGTCGGCCATCGGGATGGTGAGGATGTCGTCCAGGCTGGCGCGCGTGCGGCTGGCCAGTTCGGCCTGCCGGGATGCCACGTCCACCTCGTGGTAGTGCAGCGCGTGCAGCGTAGCGGCCGTGGGCGACGGCACCCAGGCCGTGTTGGCGCCGGCGCGCGGATGGGCGATCTTCTGCTTCAGCATCTCGGCCATCAGGTCCGGCATGGCCCACATGCCCTTGCCGATCTGCGCCCGACCCTTCAGGCCGCACAGCAGGCCGGTGTCGACGTTCCAGTCCTCGTACGCCTTGATCCAGGCGGCGTTCTTGATCTCGGCCTTGCGGATGACCGGGCCGGCCTCCATGGCGGTGTGGATCTCGTCGCCGGTGCGGTCGAGGAAGCCGGTGTTGATGAACACCACGCGCTCCGACGCCGCGCGGATGGCCTCCTTGAGGTTCACCGTGGTGCGGCGCTCCTCGTCCATGATGCCCATCTTCAGGGTGTTGCGCGCCATGCCCAGCGCGTCCTCGACGCGGCCGAACAGCTCGTTGGCGAAGGCCACTTCCTCGGGCCCGTGCATCTTCGGCTTGACGATGTAGACCGAGCCGGTGCGGCTGTTGCGCAGCTTGCCGGTGCCCTTCAGGTCGTGCAGCGCGATCATCGAGGTGATCATGCCGTCCAGGATGCCTTCCGGCGCCTCCGTGCCGTCCTTCAGCAGGATGGCGTCGTTGGTCATCAGGTGGCCGACGTTGCGCACCAGCATCAGCGCGCGGCCGTGCAGCGTCAGCGTGCCGCCGTCCGGCATGGTGTAGGTGCGGTCGGGGTTCAGGTGACGCTCGACGGTGCCGTTGCCCTTGGGAAAGGTCGCGGTCAGGTCGCCGCGCATCAGGCCGAGCCAGTTGCGGTAGACCAGCACCTTGTCGGCGGCGTCCACGGCGGCCACCGAATCCTCGCAGTCCATGATGGTGGTCAGCGCCGATTCGACGATCAGGTCGGCCACGCCCGCCGGGTCGGTCTTGCCGATGGCGTGGGCGCGGTCGATGCGGATCTCCAGGTGCAGGCCGTTGTTGGCGAGCAGGATCGACTTCGGCGCCGCCACCTCGCCGGTGTAGCCGGCGAACTTCTCCGGCTGTGCCAGGGCCACGGTGCGGCCGTCCTTCAGCGTGACGCGCAGGGCACCGCCGTCGATGGCGTAGCCGGTCGACTCGGCGTGGCTGCCCTCGGCCAGCGGGGCGGCGCGGTCGAGCACGCCGCGGGCATAGGCGATGACCTTCTCACCGCGCTTCGGGTTGTAGCCCGCTCCGCGCTCCGCGCCGTCGGCGTCGGGGATGGCGTCGGTGCCGTACAGCGCGTCGTACAGGCTGCCCCAGCGCGCGTTGGCGGCGTTCAGCGCATAGCGCGCGTTCATCACCGGCACCACCAGCTGCGGGCCGGCGATGGTGGAAATCTCGGGATCGACGTTGGCCGTGGTCACGGAGAAGTCCGGACCTTCCGGCAGCAGATAGCCGATGTCCTGCAGGAACCGCTTGTAGCCGGCGTGGTCGGCCGGCTTGCCGCGCTGGGCGCGGTAGTACTCGTCGATCTTGGCCTGCAGTTCGTCGCGCTTGGCGAGCAGCGCACGGTTGCGCGGGGCCAGATCGTGGAGGATGGCGTCGAACGCCGACCAGAACTGCTGCGAAGACACGCCGGTGCCCGGCAGGGCCTCGTCCTCGATGAAGCGGTGAAGTTCGGCGGCGACCTGCAAGCCGCCGGCCTGAATGCGTTCCGTGACCATGTCTGCTGATTCCTTCCTGGGTCGATACTCGGCGGTTCTTGCTTTTTCGCTTTGGCTGACGCGTCTCACCGCGTGCCCGGCGGGGGCACGGGCCACACCGTACACGCTCGCGCGCGCAGCGAAAAGAACAAGGGAGTCGTGACCGGAAAGGAAGGAGGCGGGGGACCGGCAAGGCCGGCGGCCGGTCCCCCGCTCCGACTTACTCCTCGCGCTGGCCCATGAGCTGGAGCAGCATCTGGAACAGGTTGATGAAGTTCAGGTACAGGCCCAGGGCACCCATGACCGCCAGCTTCATGTTGGCCTCATGGCCGTAGCCCTCGGCGTACTCCTCCTTGATGCGCTGCGTGTCATAGGCGGTGAGGCCGGTGAAGACCAGCACGCCGATGACCGAGATGGCGAACTGCAGCGCCGAGGAGCCGACGAAGATGTTGACGAGGCTGGCGATGACGATGCCGATCAGGCCCATCATCAGGAACGCCCCCATCTTCGAGAGGTCGGCCTTGGTGGTGTAGCCCCACAGGCTCATGGCCGCGAAAGTCGCCGCGGTGATGAAGAAGACGCGCGCGATGCTGGCGCCGGTGAAGACCAGGAAGATCGACGCCATGGACACGCCCATGACGGCGCAGAACGCCCAGAAGGTCGCCTGCAAGGCGCCCACGGACATGCTCTGGAAGCGCCAGGACAGCACCATGATGAAGCCCAGCGGGGCCAGCATGACCACCCACTTCAGCGGCGTCGTGAAGATCGGCACGTACAGCGCCGGGGTGCTGGACACCAGGAAGGCGACCACGCCGGTGATGGCGAGGCCCAGCATCATGTAGTTGTAGACCCGCAGCATGTGCTGCCGCAGGCCCATGTCGAAGGCCGCACGATCGATGGTGGGGGCGGCCGTGCCCCATCGGTTCTGGTTCGGGTACTGGTCGAACATGCAAGTCCTCCTGCGGGTTCAAGCCGTTGACGGCGCCCGCGTGCACGCGGGCGCCGGTCGGTTTTTGGTATGGGCGAAAGGGCGGTCGGGGATCAGTCGGCCGTGCCCTCCTGCGTTATGGCGCGGCTCGGCAGCTTGTCGCCGGTGGTCTCCGGGCGGGTCTTGATCAGCGACAGCAGGACCGAGCCGCCGATCAGCGTGGCGGTGACGCCGAGCGCCAGCGCGGTGGGCACCTTCCAGACGTCGATCAGCACCATCTTCGTGCCGATGAACACCAGCACCAGCGACAGGCCGTACTTCAGGTAGGCGAAGCGGTGGATGATGCCCGACAGCGCGAAGTACAGCGAACGCAGCCCCAGGATGGCGAAGACGTTGGAGGTGTAGACGATGAACGGGTCGCTGGTCACCGCGAAGATGGCCGGCACGCTGTCCAGCGCGAACATCAGGTCGGTCGCCTCGACCATCACCAGCACCAGCAGCATCGGCGTGGCCAGCAGCAGGCCGTTGCGGCGCACGAAGAAGTGCGCGCCTTCATAGGTGTCGGTCATCCGCACGTGGCGGCGCACGAAGTTCAGCAGGCGGTTGTTCGCCAGATCCGGCTCGGCATCGGCGGCCATCAGCATCTTGACGCCGGTGAACAGCAGGAAGGCGCCGAACAGGTAGATGGTCCAGTGGAACTGCTGGATCAGCGCCGTGCCGGCAAAGATCAGCGTGGCGCGCATCACCAGGGCGCCCAGGATGCCCCAGAACAGCACCCGGTGCTGATAGGCGGGCGGCACCGCGAAATGCCCGAAGATCATCGCGATGACGAAGATGTTGTCGAGCGACAGGCTCCATTCGATGAGGTAGCCGGTCGTGAACTCCAGGCCCTTCTGGGCGCCCATGAACCAGTAGACGCCCGCGTTGAACGCCAGCGCCAGCGCGACGTAGCCGCTGCTGGTGATCAGCGCCTCACGGACGGAGACCTGGTGGGGACGGCGGTGGAAGACGCCCAGATCGAGGGCGAGGAGAATGAGAACGAAGGCGTTGAAGCCGAACCAGATCCAGGGCGATGTCTCCATCGAGCCCTCCAAATGCGGTTACGCCCGTCGGCGCAAGAGCAGGTGAAGGGATCCGACATCACAGGTGGCGACCCACCTGCCAGAGGGGCCCGGATCCGAGCTGGCCCTTCACGTAGACTCTGCCAGGCCGCCTGTCAAGAGGGCCGGATGCGCGATCAAAACGCCTTGGAACGGTTGTCCCAGGCCGCCATATGGGGCGGCAGGAGCAACCACGCGCGCAGGTGTTCGTGAGCGACAACCACCACCGGCGGCTCGACCGCCGGGTCAACCGCATCCAGGGCAAGCTGCCCGATCCGATGGCCAGGGCGCTGGGCCGGATACGCACCCCCTCGGCCACGTGGATCCGTGCGCCGGTCGGCCTCCTGCTGGTGCTGGGTGGGATCTTCAGCTTCCTGCCCGTGCTGGGCGTGTGGATGCTGCCGCTGGGCCTCGTGCTGCTGGCCTACGACATTCCGCCGCTGAAGGCGCCCATCGGACGGGCGATGGTGTGGGGCGAGCGGCGCTGGCGGGAATGGAAGCGCCGCCGGCGCAGCAACGCGTGATCCTACTCGTAATTCCACAGCATGTAGAGCCGCACCGCCAGCGCGTGCAGGTCGTCCGGCGGCGGTGCGCCCGGCTCACGCGCCTGCGCGGCGCGCTGGAGGGCGATTTCCTGGAGCGCGACGTCGGCCGAACCGCCCGCCGCCAGCCGCCCGGCCTGTAGCCGGTCGCCATACCGCAGGACCGACCGCGCCCAATCCGGCTCGTGCATCCCTTCCCCCAGCGCTTTTTATGTCGTTGGATGCACTATACTGCAAGCACCGGACACGAACAATCCTGCCCTTCGGCGGGGGATTGCCCCCACCGAAGCGACCACCCTACAAACTCAACCCCACCCGCGTGCCCTGGTCGATGGCGCGGCGGGCGTCCAGTTCGGCGGCCACGTCGGCGCCGCCGATCAGGTGCACGCTCACGCCCAGCGCCCGCAGCGGCTCCAGCAGGTCGCGTTGGGGCTCCTGGCCGGCGCAGACGACCACCGTGTCGACCGGGATCACCCGCGGCTCACCAGCCACTGAGACGTGCAGGCCCTCGTCGTCGATGCGGTGGTAGTCCACCCCCGACATCATGGCGACACCGGCCTGCTCCAGCGTCAACCGGTGCACCCAGCCCGTCGTCTTGCCGAGCCCGGCGCCCGGCTTCGTCGCCTTGCGCTGGAGCATGGTGATGCGCCGGGGCACGGCGCGCGGCGGCGCCTGGGTGACGCCGCCGGGGACGTTCGGGTCGCGCGTGATGCCCCAGTGCGCCTCGAACGCCTCCTCGCCCAGCAGGTAGACCGCCACGTCGAAGCCGATGCCGCCGGCGCCGATGATGGCGACGCGCTCGCCCGCCACGCGGGTGCCGTTCAGGATGTCCAGGTAGGACACCACCTCGGTCCGCTCGATGCCGGGGATGGACGGGCGGCGCGGCACGATGCCGGTGGCCAGCACCACCTCGTCGAAGCCGCGCAGGTCCTCCACCCCGGCCATGTGGCCGAGCCGCAGGTCCACGCCGACCTCCTTCAGCCGGCCGGCGAAGTAGCGGATGGTCTCGGCGTAGTCCGCCTTGCCGGGGATGCGCCGCGCCAGGTCGAACTGGCCGCCGACCGTCGGCTTGGCGTCGAACAGCGTCACCGCGTGGCCGCGCGCCGCCGCCTCGCTGGCGCAGGCCATGCCGGCCGGGCCGCCGCCAACCACGGCGATGCGCTTGCGCGCCGTCATGGGGGCAGCGACGTACTGCCCCTCCCGTCCGGCGCGCGGGTTGACGAGGCAGGTCGCCTCGCGGCCGGAAAAGATGAAGTCCAGGCAGCCCTGGTTGCAGGCGATGCAGGTGTTGATGCGGTCCCCCCGCCCGTCGCGCGCCTTCGCTACGAAATCCGGGTCGGCCAGGAACGGGCGCGCCATGGAGACGAGGTCGCAGGCGCCCCCGGCGATCGCCGCCTCGGCGTCGTCGGGCGTGTTGAAGCGGTTGCTGGCGATGACGGGCACGCCGGCCACCTCCTTCAGCCGCGCGGTGGCCCAGCGCCACGCCGCGCGCGGCACCATGTAGGCGATGGTGGGGATGCGCGCCTCGTGCCAGCCGATGCCGGTGTTCAGCACGTCGGCCCCCGCCGCCTCCACCGCGCGGGCCAGCACCGCCACCTCCTCGAACGGGCTGCCGCCATCCACGAGGTCGAGGGCGGAGATGCGGAACATGATCAGGAAATCCGTCCCCACCGCCGCGCGCACGCGGCGCACCACCTCGACGGGGAAGCGGATGCGGTTCTCCAGCGGCCCGCCCCAGCCATCCGTGCGGTGGTTGGTGCGCGGGGCGACGAACTCGTTGAGCAGATAGCCCTCCGACCCCATGATCTCGACGCCGTCGTATCCGGCCTCGCGGGCGCGCAGCGCCAGGACGGCGAAATCGTCGAGCGTACGGGCGATGTCCGCCTCGTCCATGGCGCGCGGCGTGAACCGGTTGATCGGCGCCCGCACGGCCGAGGGGGCGACGCAGCCCGCGTGCGGCGCGTAGCGGCCGGCGTGCAGCATCTGCAGAAGGATCCGCCCGCCGGCCGCGTGCACCGCTTGCGTGACGCGGCGGTGGTCGGGCACCTCCGCCGCCGTCAGGCCGCCGTGGCCGTGCGGGTCGAGCCGGCCTTCGGGATTGGGCGAATAGCCGCCGGTGACGATGAGCGCCGCGCCGCCGCGCGCCCGCTCGGCATAAAAGGCGGCGAGCCGGTCGGCGCCGTCGGCCGCCTCCTCCAGCCCGGTGTGCATCGAGCCCATGATCAGGCGGTTGGGAAGCGTCACCGGCCCGACGCGGACGGGCTGGAACAGGTGCGGGTGGGCGGTGGATTGGGCCATCGTCTCGGTCGTCTCCCGTTGGCTTTTCCGGCGTGCGCCTGGCTGCATTATACTTCCGGTTACAGGAAGCTTTAGCACAGGTGCGGCACCGGCAACCAGCGGGTGAGCGGGGAGGTCGTCGGGTGGGTTGAGGCGCAGCCGAAACCCCAACGCCTTTGCGATGCCGGGCGTGTTGGGTTTTCGCTGGCGCTCAACCCATCCTACGGGCTCAGCCGCGCACCAGATGCGCCAGCGCGGCCAGCATGTCGCCGACGCTGTCGCCGGCCGCGGCGGGTTGCAGCGCCGCCTCCTCCTCGCGGACGAGGTCGCACAACGGCGCGTTCATGGCCTGGGCGACGCGGCGCAGCAGCAGGATGGAGATGTTCCCCCGCCCCGTCTCAAGCTGCGCCAGATGGCGTTCCGAAACGCCGGACAGGCGGGCCAGCGCCTTGCGCGTCAGGCCCTGCCGGTTCCGCGCGGCGCGCACGCGCTCGCCCAGTTGGTCCAGGAACGCCGCGTCGTCGGCCGGAACAGTGGGCATCGAGGGCGGCAGCGGCCGGCAAGGCGGCAGCGCGCGGTCGATCAGGTCGACGTACGGCGTCGCGGGGGCCGGCGTCGCGGGGGGCAGCAGGGTGAGGGGGGCAGCGGCGGTCCGGCGTCCGGTCACGGTGATGGTCCTCTTTGGCCGTCATACCCCAGAGTGCCGATTTTTCCGCCCGCGTCCATCGTCACAGGGTGCGATTGTTTGCCGCACCACCGGTCGCCTCGGCGGTCGCATCCGCGCAGCGCCGCCGGTATTCGGCGATGCGCCGCGCCAGCGGCTCGGGAATGGGAATGGAGCGCATGGTCCCAGTGTCGATGAAGGAGCACACCCAGGCCCCGCTGAACGACGGCACGCCGTCGCCGCGCACGCCGGACACGCGGAAGCGCACGGTGGAACGGCCGGTCTCCTCCACCAGCACCGTCACCGCCACGCGGTCGCCGGGCTTCAGCGGCGCCTGGATGTCCAGGTCGCCGTGCACGAAGGGGCTGCCGACATGGCATTCGGTGTTCAGGTGGTACCAGCCGTTGCCCAGCACCTCCTCGAACCAGCCCTCGATGGCCTCCATGGCGTAGTCGAACAGGCGGATGGTGTAGGCGATGCGGGCGGCGTCGCTGTGCCCAAAGCGGACCTTGCGGTCGTGCACGTAGGGGGCGGGGTACGGTGCGTCGGGGACCTCAATAGGTTTCGACATGATAGCGCCCCTCCCGCCGCATCGCCGAGCGCAGGTCGGGCCAGTTCAGCCCGTGCTGGCGGCAGACGTCGGCCAACGCCTCCTCGCAGCCCTGCTCCATGCCCTTCAAACCGCAGATGTAGACGAAGGTATCGCGGTCCTGCAACAGCCCGCCCACGTCGCCGGCGCGCTCGCGGATCTTGTCCTGCACATAGGCCTTGGGCTGGCCGGCGACGCGGGAGAAGGCGAAGTTCACATCGATGAGCGACGGCGGCAGCTTCAAGAGCGGCCCGAAGTACGGCAGTTCCCCCGGCGAGCGCGCGCCGAAGAACAGCAGCAGCTTGCCCGGCGCGTCCGGCGCCCGGCGGCGGCGCCGTTCGGTGAAGGCGCGGAACGGGGCGGAGCCGGTGCCGGTGCAGATCATGATGATGTTGGCTTCTGGATGGTTCGGCATCAGGAAGCTGTCGCCGAACGGGCCGGTCACCAGCACCTCGTCGCCCTTGCGCGCGTCGCACAGGTGGTTGGAGGCGACGCCGGGGCGCACCGCGCCGTCCGCGTCGCGGGCGACGACGCGCTTGATGGTGAGGGAGACGTTGTTGTGGTTGGGCCGTTCGCCGTCGCGCGGGCTGGCGACGGAATAGAGGCGGATGGTGTGCGGCCGGCCCTTGGCGTCGGTGCCCGGCGGGATGATGCCGATGCTCTGCCCCTCCAGCACCGGGAAGGCCTGCTGGCCGAAATCCAGCACGATGTGGTGGATGTCGGACTCCGTGTTGGGGTCGGTGATGCGGTGGTTGCCGGCCACCCGCGCCACCGCCGGCCGCTCGCGCGTGTAGATGTTGACGTAGGGGTGCGCGGCGGAGAAGGGCGGCGGCACGCGCCCGCCGGTGGCGGCGGTGGCCGTCTCGATGATCGCCGTCACCTCGGCCGGTTCGGGCTGTTCGGCGGGCACGGGATCGCCGGTTTCCGACGGTGGCGGCAGGTCGTCCCAGGTGAGCTGCTCCTCGATGGTCCACGGGCGCTTCACCAGGATCCAGCTATCGATCGCCCCGGTCGGGCACGGCGGCACGCAGTTGCCGCAGCCGTTGCACACGTCGAAGCGGACGACGTAGTTGCGGTCGTCGTGCGTGATCGCGTCGATCGGGCAGGTTTCTTCGCAGGTGTTGCACCGGATGCAGATCGCCGGATCGATCAGGTGCTGGCGCCGCAGTTCCATGCTGGGGGAACCCATGTTGGTCGGAAGGCGGGGTGCGGGACGTTGGGTTTTCGCTGGCGCTCAACCCAACCTACCGGAACGTCGTAGGTTGGGTTGAGCCGCAGGCGAAGACCCAACGGCGGAACTTACGCAAAACGCACGTATTCGAAATCGACGGGCTGGTTGTTGATGCCGCGGGCCGGCGGGGCGATCCAGTTGGCGAACTTGCCGGGTTCGGTCACCGGGGTGCCCATCAGGGAGTTGACGTAGCCCTGGTCCTCGTCGGTGGGCAGCCACTCGTGCGCCCGGCGGTTCCACGCGTCGCGCGTCAGCACCTCGCCCGTCGGCGTCACCGGCAGGCCCGCGAAGTGACCGATGGCGCGGTGGAACGCCACGTGCGGCAGCGTGAACTGGAAGTCGATGCCGTATTTCTGGATGATCTTGTTCCAGCGGTCGACGCCCTTGGCGACGTCGATGATCCAGTCCTGGCGCAGACGGTCGTTCAGCGCATTCAGCGCCGGCACCTCGACCGGCTTGAAGACGCCGTCCACATAGTGGGTAACGCCGTAGCCGGCGCTCTCCAGCTTGTGGTCGTCGCCGATCTTGCTCTCCTCGAAACGGCCCTTCAGGCCGGCGTGGTAGAAGTTGGCGGCGTTGGTCGACACCTCCGCCCCGTACAGGTCGGACGTCACCGAGAAGTGGAAATTCAGGTACTTCTGGATGGTGGGCAGGTCGATCACGCCGTATTGGCGGACGTCGCCGGTCTTGTGCTCGCGCATGATCTGGCAGGTGCGCTCGATGATGCGGCCCACCCCGCTCTCGCCGACGAACAGGTGGTGCGCCTCTTCCGTCAGCATGAAGCGGCAGGTGCGCGCCAGCGGGTCGAAGCCGCTCTCGGCCAGGGAGGCGAGCTGGTACTTGCCGTCGCGGTCGGTGATGAAGGTGAACATGAAGAAGGACAGCCAGTTCGGCGTCTTTTCGTTGAAGGCGCCGAGGATGCGCGGCTTGTCGGCGTCGCCGGAGCGGCGGGCCAGCAGTTCCTCCGCCTCCTCGCGGCCGTCACGGCCGAAGTAGGCATGCAGCAGGTAGACCATCGCCCACAGGTGCCGGCCTTCCTCGACGTTCACCTGGAACAGGTTGCGCAGGTCGTACAGCGACGGGCAGGTGGCGCCCAGGTGGCGCTGCTGCTCGACCGACGCCGGCTCGGTGTCGCCCTGGATGGCGATGAGGCGGCGCAGCGACGCGCGGTACTCGCCCGGCACCTCCTGCCACACCGGCTCGCCCTTGTGGGCGCCGAAGGCGATCTTGCGGTCCTGCTCCGGGGGGGTGAGGAAGATGCCCCAGCGGTAGTCCGGCATCTTGACGTGACCGAACTGCGCCCAGCCGTCGGGTGCGGCGGAAATGGCGGTGCGCAGGTAGACGTCGTAGTCGAGCGAGCCTTCCGGCCCCATCTCGCGCCACCAGTCGATGTAGTGCGGCTGCCAGGATTCGAGCGCCCGCTGGAGCTTGCGGTCGTCGGAAAGATTCACGTTGTTGGGGATCTTCTCGGCGTAATTGATGCTGGACATGGCGCTCACACCCTTTCCACGTTGTATTCGGCGCGCTTGCCGCTGCCGTAGAGCTTGAGGGCACCGGCCTCGCCGACCGCGTTCGGGCGCTGGAAGATCCAGTTCTGCCACGCGGTGAGACGGCCGAAGATCTTGGTTTCCATGGTCTCGGGCCCGGCGAAGCGGAGGTTCGCCTCCATGCCCGTCAGCGCGTCCACGGAGAAGCTGGCGCGCTCCTCCAGCACGAGGCGCAGTTCGTCGTCCCAGTCGATGTCGTCGGGCGTGGCGGTGACGAGGCCGCCCTCCCCGGCGTCACCGGCCTCGAGGTCCTCGCCGACGCGGGCGCGGGCGGTCTCGACGCTTTCCGGCTCACCCAGGAAGCGGGTGGCGAGGCGGGAGAGGCCGTTGCCCATGGGCAGTCCGTCGAAGTTCAAGGCCGTCAGGCGCACGGCGGCGGGGGCGCGGTTGTCCCCCTCGCGCCGGCCGTCCAGCATGAAGGAGCGGTCGGCGGCCAGGGCGATCTCGAACAGGAAGCCGGCGAAGCAACTGCCCGGCTCGATCAGCGCGAACAGGCTGCGCGAGGTGGTGTCCAGCCGCTTCAGCGTGCGCTTCCAGTACAGCAGGATCTCGCGACCCAGCCAGTCGGACTGCGCCTTTTGCAGCAGCGCGTCGTACTCGGCCACGCGCTCCAGGCTGCCTTCGGTGCGGAAGATCCAGGAGGTGACGGTCGGTTCGTTGATGCGCAGGTGCAGGATGGCGTCGTCCAGCTCGCGCGCCAGCGCCAGCGGCCAGAAACCGTCGCCCCGCGCGTGGATGCCCGCGGCGTCGGCCGGGGCGGCCTCGTCGGTCGCCGTGATCAGGAAGTGCGCCGCCCGCACCTCGCGGTCGATGGTGATGGTCAGGTGGCGGTAGGCGATGCGGTCGCCGTCGATGGTGCGGGCGAGCGGGGTCAGCGCCACGCCCTTGGCGTCGGTCGGGCGGTCGGAGCGGGATGCGAGTTCGCGGGCGCGCTGGGCCACCGTGTCCTTGAAGCGGGACAGCGGCACCACCTCGTCCACAAGGCGCCAGTCCACGGCGCGCTTGCCGCGCACGCCTTCCTCGGTGGAGCTGAAGATGTCGGCGCGGTCGCGGCGCACCTTGCGCTTGTCGGTGACGCGGGTCAGGCCACCGGTGCCCGGCAGCACGGCCAGCAGAGGCACCTCGGGCAGCGACACCGAGGTGTTGCCGTCGTCGGCCATCAGGATGTAGTCGGTGGCCAGCGCCAGCTCGTACCCGCCGCCGGCCGCCGTGCCGTTCACCGCGCACAGGTAGGTCTGGCGCGAGAACTCGGTCGCGTCCTCGATCGACAGGCGGGTCTCGTTGGTGAACTTGCAGAAGTTGACCTTGTGGCCGTGGCTCGCCTTGCCCAGCATGCGGATGTTGGCGCCGGAGCAGAAGATCTTCTCCTTGGCCGAGGTCATGACGACCGAGCGCACCTCCGGATGCTCGAAGCGCAGGCGCTGGACGGCGTCGTACAGCTCGATGTCGACGCCCAGGTCGTACGAGTTCATCTTCAGCTCGTACCCGTCGAACAGCCCGCCGGCCGGATCCACGTCCATCAGGAGGGTCGCGACCTCGCCATCGACGGAGAGTTTCCAATGCCTGTAGCGGTCGGGGTGGGTGCGGAAATCGATCATCGTCTGACGCCGTCCCGTTGCGGTGTTTCGTTGTTGATAGGAACTATAGTGCATGACGGCGGGGCTGGCAACGGCGAAATGCATCATAGTGCATGATAAGAGGTGCAGTATGGTGCAGATGCCCCCCTTCGCAGCGCGGGAGGGTTCAGATGGCGCCGACGAAATCCCGGATCGCCGCCAGCGTCGCCTCCGGCTGGTCGCGGTGGGGGGAGTGGCCGCAGCCGTCCAGCATCAGCACCTCGACCGGGCCGCCGGCCTTGGCCTCGATGGCCTCGACCTGGGCGGCGGTGCCGTACTCGTCGTCGCTGCCCTGGATGGCCAGCACCGGCACGCGGATGCCGGGCAGGTGCTCCTCGATGTTCCAGGCGCGGAAGCCGGGATCCAGCCAGGCGCGGTTCCAGCCCCAGAAGGCGCAGTCGACGTTGTCGCCATGCAGCCGCCGGAGCCTGGAGCGCAGGTCGCCGTCGCGGTAGGCCTCGGCCGCCTTGGCGATGCTGGCGACGCTGACGTCCTCGTTGAAGACATGCGGGGCCATGACGACGGCGCCGGACAGACGCCCGCCCCGGTCGTTCCCGGCACGGATGAGCGCGATGGACGCGCCGTCGCTGTGCCCGACCAGAACGACGTCGCGCAGGTCGAGTTGGTCGAGCAACGCCGGCAGCACCTCCAGCCCCTCGTCGTGCATGTAGCGCAGCGGACGCGGCACCGGCACGGGAGAGGAGCGGCCATAGCCGGCCCGGCTGTAGACCAGCGCCCCGCACCCGGTGGCCGCCGCCACGCGGTCGGGGAAGTCCTTCCACAGCGCCACGCAGCCCAGCCCCTCATGCAGGAAGACCAGCGTCGGCCGGCCGGTGCGGGCCGGCGCGATCCAGCGGTATTCCAGCCGCGCGCCCGCGACGTCGAGGAAGCCCTCGCCGTCACGAAGCGGCATTGGTCCCCTCCCGCTCGCGCAGCTTGAACCGCTGGATCTTGCCGGTGGCGGTCTTCGGCAGCGTCTCCATGAACTCGATCCAGCGCGGGTACTTGTAGGGGGCGAGGCGGTCCTTGATGAAGTTCTGCAGCTCCTGCTTCAGCGCGTCGGTCTCGCGGTAGCCATCCTTGAGGACGACGAAGGCCTTGGGCTTGATCAGGTCGGTCTCGTCGGCGGTGCCGATCACCGCCGCCTCCAGCACCGCCGGGTGGGCGACCAGCGTCGCTTCCACCTCGGCCGGCGACACCCAGTTGCCGGAGACCTTCAGCATGTCGTCGGTGCGCCCGGCGTAGTGGTAATAGCCGTCGGCGTCCACGTAGTACTTGTCGCCCGTGTGCGTCCACGGCCCACGGAAGGTCTTCAGCGACTTCTCGCGCTGGTTCCAGTAGCCGATGGCGGCGGAGGGGCCGCTGACCACCAGCTCGCCCAGCTCGCCGTCCGGCACCGGCGCGCCCTCGTCGTCGACGACGCGCAGGCGGAAGCCGGGGACCGCCTTGCCCGAGGTGCCGTAGCGCACGTCGCCCGGCCGGTTGCACAGAAAGATGTGGAGCATCTCGGTGGAGCCCAGCCCATCGACGATCGGCACGCCGTAACGCGCCTGCCACCGCAGGCCGACGTCTTCCGGCAGCGCCTCGCCGGCCGAGACGCACAGCCGCAGCCGGTCGGAGCGGCGCTCCTGGACCTCCGGCGGGGCGGCCAGCATGGCACCATACAGCGTCGGCACGCCGAAGAAGACGGTGGGGCGGTGCGCGGCGATGACCCGCGTCACCGAATCCGGCGTCGGCCGCTCCCACGTCAGCACCGCCGTGGCGCCGGCGTGGAAGGGGAAGGTCATGCCGTTGCCGAGGCCATAGGCGAAGAACAGCTTGGCGGCGGAGAACACCACGTCGTCCGGCCCGATGCCCAGCACGCCGCGCCCGAAATGCTCGGCCGTCGCCACAAGGTTGCGGTGCAGGTGCATCGTCCCCTTGGGCGCCCCGGTCGAGCCGGAGGAGTAGAGCCAGAACGCCACGTCGTCGCCGGTGGTGGGCGCCACCTCGGCCGTATCGGGTGCGGCCGCGAGCAGATCGTCCAGCCGGGGATGCCCGCCGGCCTCGCCGCCCGACACGATCACCTGGCGCAGGAAGGGCAGCGAGCCCAGGATGGGCTCCACCTTCTCATACAGCAGCGCGCTGACCACGAGGACGCGCGCGCGGCTGTCGCGCAGCATGTACTCGTAATCCTTGGTGGTCAGCAGCGTGTTGAGCGGGATCGGCACCACGCCGGCCTGGATGGCGCCCCAGAAGGCGGTGGGGAAGTCGATGGTGTCGAGCAGGCAGAGCGCCACCCGCTCCTCCATCGCGACACCTTGGGCGCGCAGCAGGTTGGCGAAGCGGCCGACCCGCCCGGCCAGTTCGCCGTAGCTGTAGAACCCGGCGTCGTCGATGACCGCCGGCTTGCCCGCCCTGCCCTCCGCGACGTGCCGCTGGATGAAATGCGCCGCCGCGTTGAAGGCGTGCGTCTGGCTGGCCGGCGCCACGGCCGGCGCCACGGCGGCGTTCGCTGTTGACCCGTTCACCGTTCCCTCCCCAACCATTCCAGTCCCCGTTCACCGGGTGAATTCGATCTTTCCGCCGGGCAGCAGGTACAGCACATAGGCCGCCCCTTCGGTCACCGTCGGCCTGTGGGCGCTGTCCGGCCCGTACACCTTCCATCCCCGCGGCGTCCCGTCGAAGCGCGCGCCCTCGGTGATGGGCATGACCATGTCGATCTCACCGTCCGGGTGGCGGTGGTGCGGCCCGGCGATGTCCTCCATCCGCACCACGTCGACGCTGAAGCCGCCCAGCTCCGGGTCGGCGGCCAGCACGCGGCCATAGCGGATGTCGCCGTGCTCGCGCTCGCACATCCAGCCCTCGTCGACACCCTGGCGGCACATCGCCTCGATGTCGCGGAACAGGGGGCCGCCGGGCGGCACGGTGGTGTTGAGAAAGGCCTCGAGGTCCTGGTCGAGCGGACGGCCCGCGATGCTGTCGGTTACGCCGCGCACGAGCGTCCTGAACGTGTCCTTGGACATTCCCCCCTCCGGCTGTGTTTGGTGTCAGGCACTATATCGCGTCCCGCGCGCAGGCGGAAGCAGGATAATGCACTTTACTGCCTAAGGGGAGCCGAACAGCCGTTTGTCCAGGCGCATATCTGCATTATAATGCACTGACGCGGGAAGCCCCGCGCCGCGCCCGCCTGCCCTCCGCCCCGCACTTCGGCCCTTCCGGCCGGAACGGGACATGCTAAATAGTTCCGGTAGCTCGAACCTGGGACCCGAATTGGGGAAACCGCGATGCCGAAGCGCCGATCCGCTGCCGAGTCCGAGGCCGACGGTCACGACGCCGCCACGCAAGCCAAGCTGGCGGAACTCGCCCGCCGCCTGGGCGAGAGCGTGCGGCGCCTGCGCGCCCGCCGGGGCATGTCGCGCAAGGTGCTCTCGCAGCTCTCCGGCGTGTCGGAACGCTATCTGGCGCAGTTGGAGACGGGGCAGGCCAACGTCAGCTTCAACGTGCTGTGGAGCCTGGCGCAGACCATGGACACCAGCGTCACCAGCCTGCTGGAGGAGCGGCCGGACGAGAACCCGGACCTGACGCTGGCCAAGCGCCTGCTCGAGTCCCTGTCGCCGGAGGAGCAGTCGGCGGCCTACCAGCTTCTGCGGCTGCGCTACGGCGGACAGCGGGCGCCGTCGGGGCGGGTGGCGCTGATCGGGCTGCGCGGGGCCGGCAAGACGACGCTGGGCCGCATGCTGGCGCGCCACTACCACGTGCCCTTCATCCGCCTGACCACGCTGGTCGAGCAGACGGCCGGCATGGACATGCCGGAGATCTTCATCGCCATGGGCCAGAAGGGCTATCGCCGGCTGGAGCTGAACGCGCTGCAGACGGCCATCGCCCAGCACCCGCGCGCGGTGATCGAAACCGGCGGCAGCATCGTGTCGGAGCCGGAGACGTTCGACCTGCTGCTGTCCTCCTGCTTCACCGTGTGGCTGCGCGCCAACCCGCAGGAGCACATGCAGCGCGTCATGGAACAGGGCGACACCCGACCGATCGAAGGCCACATGCAGCGCGCGATGGACGATTTGAAGGCGATCCTGGATTCGCGCAGCACCTTCTACCGCCGCGCCGACGCCGTGCTCGACACCTCGGGCCGCAGCATCGACGCGTGCGCGGAGGAACTGGCGGCGCTGTGCGCCGGCTGCTTCGCCCCGCCGCTGCCGGCGGCGGCGTCGGGGCGGTAGGGGTGGCGCAATCCCTCCCCCGCAAGGGGGAGGAACGTCGCGGACGCGATCACCGCGCCGCCGTGGCGCACTCCGTCCCGGTGGAACCGGGGGCGCAGAACGCGTTGCGCAGGTCGTTCGCCTTGGCGTCGCGGTCGGTCAGCGGCTGCAGGCCGAAGCGGCGCTCCAGCGTCGCCAGGATCGACGTGGTGTCGTAGAGGGTGTGATCGACGAAACCCTTCTTGGCCCGGTCGGAGATGACCAGCGCCGGAACGCGCGGGCCCGGCCCCCACATGTCGCCCTTGGGCGGCGCCACGTGATCCCAATAGCCGCCGAACTCGTCGTAGGCGAGGATGATGGCCATGGTCTTCCACATCGGCGAGGCCATCAGCGCGTCGATGACCTCCTTCACGTGCCGGTCGGCGGCGGTGATGTCGGAATAGCCGGAATGCTGGTCGTTCCAGCCCAGCGGCTTGTAGAAGACCACCTGCTCCAGCGTGTTGTCGCGGATGGCGGTGAAGATGTCCTGGCCGTCCTTCATGTGGAGCCGCCGCCCCTCCGTCCCCTCGCCGTAATTCTTGAAGTAGGCCAGCGGGTTGTGGTGGAACTGGTACAGGGAGAACCGCAGGCCGTAGATCGTGTCGACGATGCGGCTGCGGGTGTCGAGCAGGGTCCTGTACTCCTCCTCCAGCAGCGTGCGCAGGCTGCCTGGCTCGGTTTCCTTGATGCGGGCGTCGGTGGACTTCAGGGAGTTCTCCACCTGCGTCAACGCGGGCGCCAGAGCGCCGTAGACGTTCAGCTCCTGCGCGGCGAGGCCGTTCCGGGCGGCGTCCCAACCGCCGGCGTACCACGCCCAGGCGATGCCACCGTCCGACAGGCGGTCGCCGATGGTCGCGTGGGTCTGCGGCGGCACGCGGCCGGGCAGGAAGGGGGAGATCGGCTCCTGCGCCGAGCCGATGGTGTTGATGGCATACTGGCCGGTCACGTCGACCTGCCTGTCCTCGCTGGTGCTGGGCGACACCAGATCCTTCGGCGCGTCGGGATAGTTCGGCGTGCGCGCCGCCACCAGCCACTGGTGGTTCAGGAACGAGCTGCCGAAGGCCGCCTGGAAGAAATTGTCGGCCAGCGTGTATTGCCTGGCGTAGTTCCACAAGTTGGCGTTGACCTTCTCCAGGTCGTAATGCCCCATCGTCAGCGCGCCGGCGGACGTGTAGCGGACGAAGTTGCGCATCGTCCCGCCGTCGATCTGCAACTGGCTGTTGTAAAAATTGTGAACGGGGTCGCTGGTCACCTGGCCCGGCGGCGCGTACTGGCCGATCTCGAAGGGCGTGTTGGCGAGGTTCGCGGGGAAGCGCTTGTCGGGCGCGCCGGTCCAGTCGCTGGCGGCGTTGTTCTTCGGGGGCAGACCGGGCGTGGTCATGATGGTCGGCAGCGTCCCGTACGGCTTGCCGGTCTCGTCAAGCTGCACCGCGGCATCCCCGGCGCTGGCGCGGCCGTTGGCGCCCGGAAAGTTGCCGAACATATGGTCGAAGCTGCGGTTTTCCAGATAGATGACGACGAAGCGGTCGATCTGGCGCAATTCCGGCGGCGGCTCCGCCGCGCGCGCCGGAGGGACGGCCAGGGGGACGGACAGCAGGGCGGCCGACAGGCCGAGGATCGACAGTCGCAGCGGACAGCTCATGGTCATGGTCTCCGTGCAGGGAAAGCTTCGGCGCGCCCTCCGGCGCCGCCCATCGACCCTGTACAGAGGCATTCTTAAATATGCCAACGAAACATAGAGATTTTAGTGCATATATTGACGCATGCAAAGACGATCGTATGTGACGCCGGAGCGCCCTGTCCTCACAACCCGATGTGCGCCCGCAGGATCCGCGGATCGGCCTTCAGCCCGGCGGACGGCCCGTCGTACACCACCCGCCCCTTCACCATGATCGCCGCGCGGTCGGTGAGATCGAGCAGCACGTCGACGTTCTTGTCGACGATCACCGTGGCGATCCCCGTCGCCTTGATCTCGCGGATCACCTGCCAGATGGACCGGCGGATCAGCGGGGCCAGCCCCTCCGTCGCCTCGTCCAGCACCAGGAGGTCGGGGTTGGTCATCAGGGCGCGTCCGATGGACAGCATCTGCTGCTCGCCGCCGGACAGGTGCGTGGCCATGCTGTCGATGCGCTCGGCCAGCCTGGGAAAGCAGTCAAGGACACGCGCGAAATCCCAGTCGGCGCGCCCGTTCGGCCCCTTGCGCGCGGCCATCACCAGATGCTCGCGCACCGACAGGTTGGCGAAGATGCCGCGTCCCTCCGGCACATAGCCGATGCCGCGCCGCACGATGGCCGCCGTGCCGGCCGACGTCACGTCGGCGCCGAACACCTCCACCCTGCCCCGCTTCGGGCGGACGAGGCCGAGGATGGAGCGCAGCGTCGTCGTCTTGCCCATGCCGTTGCGTCCCATCAGCGCCACCGTCTCCCCCGCATGGACGCGGAAGTCGACGCCGTGCAGGACCTGGCTGGGGCCGTAGAAGGTGTGCAGGCCGGTGGCCGCGAGGATGGGCTGGCTCATCAGAACGTCTCCTCCCCGTCGCCCAGGTAGGCTTCCTGGACTTCGCGGCTGTTGCGCACCTCCGCTGTCGGACCGGAGGCAATGACCCGGCCGTTCACCATCACCGTCAGCGTGTGGGCGATGCTGAACACCGCGTCCATGTCGTGCTCCACCAGCAGCAGAGGGTAGCGGCGGCGGAGATCCAGCAACAGCTCGACCACCCGTTCCGACTCCTCCCGCCCCATGCCGGCCATCGGCTCGTCCAGCGCCAGCACCTGCGGCCCGGTGGCGAGCACCATGGCGATCTCAAGCTGCCGCTGCTCGCCGTAGCTCATGGCCGACGCGGTGGTGTGGGCGCGGTGCGCGAGGCCGGCGGTCTCCAGCGCCTCCTCCGCGTGGCGGCGGACGTCGGCGCGGGAAGCGGCCGGGCGGAAGAAGCGCATGGAGTGCGGCAGCCGCGCCTGGGCGGCCAGCCAGCAGTTCTCGAAGCAGGTCAGGCGCGTGTAGATGTTGGTTTTCTGGAAGCTGCGCCCGATGCCCAGCCGCGCCACCTTGTGCGGCGCCAGCCCGGCGATGTTCCGCCCGCGGAACAGGATCTGCCCGGCGGACGGCGCGATCTGCCCGGTCAGCAGGTTGATCAGCGAGCTTTTGCCCGCCCCGTTCGGGCCGATCACCGCGTGCGCCTCGCCCGCGCGCAGGCTGAGGTTCACCTGGTTGACGGCGATCAGGCCGCCGTAGGCCTTGGACAGGCCCCGCGTTTCAAGAACGGGTTCCGTCATGGATCGACCTCCCGGGGGACGACGTCGTGCCGCGGCTGCCGGCCGGCGCGCGGCAGGAAGCGGCCAAGGCCACGGAGCTGGTCCGGCAGGCCGGCCAGCCCGCGCGGCATCGCCAGCACCATCAGGATGATCAGCACGCCGAAGGGCAGCAGCCAGTGGCTGGTCACGTGCTCCAGCCCGTGGCGCAGCACCTCCACCGCGAAGGCGCCGAAGACCGGGCCGATCAGCGTGCCCATGCCACCCAGGATGACGGTGACCAGCACCGTGCCCGACGCGTGCCAGCCCAGCATCGCCGGGTTCACGAAACCGTACTGCGAGGCGCCCAGCACGCCGGCCAGCCCGGCCAGCATGCCGGCGACGACGAAGGCCACCAGCTTGTAGGCGTAAACGTCGTAGCCCAGGCTGCGCGTGCGCCCCTCGTTGACGCCGATGCCGCGGATCACCTTGCCGAAGGGGGCCGCCAGCAGCACGCGCAGGAAGGCGTAGGACGCGACCAGCGCCAGGAGGGCCGCGTAGTAGAACTGCACCTTGCTCTCGAAATCGACGAGCGTGGCGCCGCCCACCTCCAACGCCGGGCGGACGAACAGGTAGACGCCGTCGGACCCGCCGGCCACCTTGGAATCGTTGAAGAAGTAGAAGAGCATTTGGCCGACCGCCAGCGTCACCATGATGAAGTAGATGCCCCCCGTGCGCAGCACCAGGGCACCGACGGCCAGCGCCACCACGCCGGTGCCGGCCACCGCCAGCGGCACCGACGTGAGCAGCGACGGCGCCTCGTATTCCGGCGTCAGCAGCACCAGCAGGTAGGCGCCGAGGCCATAGAAGGCGGCGTGCCCCAGGCTGACCAGCCCGACGATGCCGACCAGCAGGTCCAGGCTCATGGCCAGGAGGCCGGCGATCATGATGGTGGTGAGCTGCTGGAGGATGAACTCGTGCCGGTTGCCCGGCATCAGCCCCTCGGCCAGCGGGAAGCCGGCCAGCGCCACCAGCAACAGCAGCAGGCCGACCACGCGCAGCGAAGGGCGAGGTGGTGAACGCATGGAAACTCCCTTCTCGCGGTCACGCACGCGCGAACAGCCCTTGCGGGCGCCACAGCAGCACCCCGGCCATGACCGCATAGACCAGCAGGCTGGCGAAGTCCGGCAGCAGCACCCGGCCGAAGGTGTCGGCCAGCCCGATGAGCAGCGCCCCCAGCAGCGCGCCCTTGACCGAGCCGATGCCGCCGATCACCACCACGACGAAGCTGATGACGATCACCTGATCCCCCATCCCCGGATAGACGGAGGACAAGGGCGCCACGATGGCCCCGGCGAAGCCGGACATGGCCGCCCCGGCGGCGAAGACGACGGCGAACAGCATCTTGATGTCGATGCCCAGCGCGGCGACCATCTCGCGGTTGCTCGCACCCGCGCGGATCCACATGCCGAAGCACGTCTTCTGGATCACGAGGAACAGCGCCCCCGCCAGCGCCGCGCACAGCACCGCCAGAAGGATGCGGTAGGCCGGGAACGACAGCGTGTCGGTCAGCGGGATGGAGGCGTCGACCGCCGCCGGGATCGCCACGCCGTGCACGTCGTTGCCCCAGGCGATGCGCTGCAGCTCGTTCAGCACCAGGATCAGCCCGTAGGTCAGCAGCACCTGGTCCAGGTGATTGCGCTCGTAGAGATGCACGAGCAGCAGCCGCTCGATCAGGTAGCCCAACACCGCCACCGCGACGATGGCGACCGGCACGGCGACCAGCAGGCTGCCCGACCACGCCGCCGCCCAGTAGGCGACGTAGGCGCCCATCATGTAGAAGGCGCCGTGGGCGAGGTTGATGATGCCCATGATGCCGAAGATCAGCGTCAACCCGCTGGCGATCAGGAAAAGCAGAAGCCCGTACTGGATGCCATTGAACATCTGGACGAGCAGAAAGCTGGCGTCCACCGCTCCGCCTCCGCTGTGGTTCGGGGAGTGCCGGACGTTGGGTTTTCGCTGCGCTCAACCCAACCTACGGGTGCGTTGTAGGTTGGGTTGAACCGCAGGCGAAAACCCAACGCCGGTCAGGCCGGCATCTTGCAGCCGCGCGCCGGATCGGCCAGCTTGGACGCCGCCACGCCGATGACCACGTTCTGCCCGCCGCGCACCTGCCGCAGGTAGATGTCCTGCACCGGGTTGTGCGAGGGGGAGAAGGTCATCGCACCGCGCGGCGAGGCGATGGTCGCCTTCTCCATCGCGGCATACAGCGCCGCCTTGGCGCCGGTGTCGCCCTTCACGGCGTCGAAGCCGGCGATCAGCATCAGCCCGGCGTCGTAGCCCTGCACGCCGTAGATGTCCGCCTCCTTCCCGAACGCCTTTTTGTAGGCTTCGCGGAAGTTCTTGTTGGCGGGAATGTCCAGCGTGTCGGCGTAGTGCAGCGTGGTCAGCAGCCCCTCGGCCGCCGCGCCCTGCGCCTCCAGCGTGCCTTCGGTGAGGAAGCCGGAGCCGAGCAGCGGCACCTGGTCCTTCAGCCCGGCCGCCGCGTAGTCCTTGACGAACTTCACCGCCCCGCCGCCGGCGAAGAAGGTGAAGACGGCGTCTGGCTTCAGCGCCGCGATCTCGGCCAGGTTGGCCTGGAATTCGACGTTGGGGAACGGCACCGTGATCTCCTTGATCACCTTGCCGCCCAGCGCCTCGAACCCCTCCTTGAAGCCGGCGATGGCTTCCTCGCCCGCCCCGTACTTCCAGGTGATCGAGACGACCTTCCGGTAGCCCTTGTCGTAGGCGACCTTGCCCATGGGGAAGGCCGGCTGCCAGTTGGTGAAGGAGGTGCGGAAGATGTTGGGCGCGCACATCGCCCCCGTCGCCGGACCGGCGCCCGCGTTGGGGATGACCAGCAGCGTGCCGGTCTCGCGCGCCACCTTGACCATGCCCATGGCGACGCCGGAGTGCACCGTGCCGAACAGCACATCGACGTTGTCGCTCTTGATCAGCTTCGTGGCGTTGGCGGGCGCGCGCGACGGCTCGGCCTCGTCGTCCAGGCTGACGATCTCCACCTCGCGCCCGCCCAGCTTGTTGCCATGCATCTCCAGCGCCAGCTTCAGGCCGTTGACGCCCGCCTCGCCCAGCGCGGCGTAGGTGCCGGTGAACGGCATCATCGCGCCGATACGGATCCTGGCGGTGTTGCCGAAGGCGATTCGGCCGGGCAGTCCGGCGGCGGCGGTGACGCCGGCCATGGCACCGGCAGCGGTGCCGGCCTGCAACAGGGTACGTCGGCTGATCATCATTGGGGCGCTCCTCCTTGTTCCGCCTGCGTTGGTTCGGCTGGATTTTTTGCTTGGCTGATATGCACTATAGTGCAGGCACCCAGGCGCAACAAGCAGCAAAATGGGCTCAGTCGCACTATAATGCAGGGGCGCTGGCTCTGGCCTGCGGGTACCGGCCTGGGGTGCGCAACGCAGGTGCGCTCTTTTCTGACTGCACCGCAGCATGCATTATATGGCACACATTAGCGGGACAGGCGAACAGTCCGCACCGCCTCGCATTGGAGACCCCGACGGTGACGATGAGCAGCAGCCCGATCCGCTATCTTGTGCCCGAGCCCCCGGCCTTCGGCGAACCGGTCGAGGTGGCGCCCGGCGTGCTTTGGCTGCGGCTGCCGCTCCCCTACGCGCTCGACCACATCAACCTCTACCTGTTCGAGGAGGCGGACGGCTGGACGCTGTTCGACACCGGCATCGGCGACGACACCAGCCGGGCGCTGTGGGAGGAGGTGCTCGCCAACCGGCTGGGCGGGCGGCCGATCGTGCGCGTGGTGGTCAGCCACTACCACCCCGACCACGTCGGCCTCGCCGGCTGGCTGCACGAGCGGTTCGGCATGCCGCTGCACATGGCGCAGGCCGAGTACCTGTTCAGCAAGCTCCAGCAGCAGCCGCGCGACGCCGCCGCGCACACCGCCTACGCCGCCTTCTACCGGCAGTGCGGCCTGGACGACGTCGCGGTCGAGCAGGTGATGGGCCGCGGCCTCGGCTACCTCAGCCGCACCACCGGCCTGCCGCCCAGCTTCGAGCGGCTGATGGCCGGCGACACCCTGCGCATGGGCGGGCGCGACTGGCGGGTGCTGACCGGCGGCGGCCACTCGCCGGAGCAGGCGATGCTCTATTGTGAGCGCGATCGTCTGTTCCTGTCCGCCGATCAGGTGCTGGCACACATCACGCCGAACGTCAGCGTCTTCACCATGCAGCCGAACGCCGACCCGCTGTCGCTGTTCCTGCGCTCGCTGGCCGAACTGCGCGCCGAGGTGCCCGCCGACGTGCTGGTCCTGCCGTCGCACCGGCTGCCTTTCCGCGGCCTGCACGCGCGCCTGACGCAACTGGAGGAGCACCACGCCCACCGCTGCGACCTCATCCTCGACGCCTGCGCGGCGGAGGCGAGGACCTGCAAGGATCTGCTCCCCCTTCTCTTCCACCGCGCGCTCGACCCGCACCAGCTCAGCTTCGCCGTCGGCGAGGCGCTGGCCCACATCAACCATCTGGTGTGCAAGGGCACGCTGCGGCCGGAGCGCGGCGCCGACGGCGTGCTGCACTATCGCTCCGCAAGGGCCTGATACGGCCGGCGCCGCCGTGGCCGAGGCCCGGGCGGCCGCCATGACCCACACGGCGGACGCCGTGGTGGGCGTGGCGGTGAAGATTGCGGTCGCCCCGACGCTGACGCCGGACAAGGCCTGCTCCCTGGTGCGCAAACGGTGACGAAGGCGCGTCTCCCGTAAGGTTGGCGTCAGGCACGGGCTCTACGGTCGCCCCATCCCAAGCGATGGAGGCGGCCATGAGCCGGCACGAGAACGACGACCACGATCACACCAACAGCGATCTCACGAACGGCGACCACGAGGACGAGGGTTCCCACAACACCCGCCGCGGGGATCGCCACGATCACCATGACGGCCACGACGACGACCACTTCACGGGTGCCGATGCCGACGACACGCTGATCGGCGGTTCCGGCGGCGATCATTACGAGGGCGGCGGCAGCGACGACGACATCAGCGGCGGTGCCGGCGGCGACGACCTGTACGGCAACCAGGGCACCGACCTCGTACACGGCGACGACGGGGACGATTCCCTCTTCGGCGGTCAGGATACCGACCGGCTGTACGGCGACCTGGGCGACGATCTCGTCTTCGGCAACCTGGGCAGCGACCAGCTCCACGGTGGGCAAGGGAGCGACACTCTGTTCGGCGGCCAGGGCGACGACGTCCTGGACGGCGGCGACGGCGACGACCGGTTGGCCGGCAACCTGAGCGACGACACGCTGACCGGCGGGCTCGGCGCCGACCGCTTCCAGTGCTTCGGTCACGACACCATCACCGATTTCGACGCCGCGCAGGGCGACCGCCTCGTGCTGGCCCCCGGCGCCACCTACGCCGTCGGCACCAGCGCGGCCGGCGACGCCGTGCTGACCTTCGACGACGGCACCACGGTGACGCTCACCGGCGTCCATGCCGCCGACGTGAGCACCGGCTGGTTCGTCACCCTCTGATCTCCCCGCTGAAAAATGGAAAGCACCATGACCATCAAGACCGCCCTCGTCCCGCTGGCGCTGGCCGCCGCCCTCCTCACCGCCGCCCCGGCCCTGGCCGGCCCGACCTGCACCGACGCGCCGAAGGACACCTGGCTCGGCGAAGGCGCCATGAAGCAGAAGATCGCCGATATGGGCTACAAGGACATCCGCGTCTTCAAGGTGACGCAGGGCAACTGCTACGAGATCTACGGTTTCGACAAGGACGGCAAGCGGGCGGAGGTCTACTTCCACCCGGTCACCGGCGCCATCGTCGAGGCCAAGTGATGCGGACCGCGGCCATCGACAGCGCCGCGCCGGCCGGCTCCCCAGCGGAGCCGGCCACGGTCCGGGTGTGGGATCCCTTCGTGCGGGTCTTCCACTGGACCGTGGTCGCCGGCTGTACGGCGGACCTGTTCGTGCTGGGCGGCGGACGCACGCCGCACAACGTCGTGGGCTACACGGTGGCGGCGCTGGTCGCCGCGCGCGTCGTGTGGGGCCTTGTCGGCTCGCGGCACGCCCGCTTCGCCGACTTCGTGCCCGGCCCGGCGGCGTTGCGGCGCTACCTGACGGCCCTGGCGCGCGGGCGGGAGCCGCGCTTCCTCGGCCACAACCCGGCCGGGGCGGTCATGATCCTGGCGCTGCTCGCTACCCTGGCCGGCCTCGGCGTCACCGGCTGGATGACGACGCTCGACGCCTTCTGGGGCGCGGAATGGCTGGAGGACCTGCACGAAACGCTGGCCGACGGGCTGATCGCCCTGGTCGCGGTGCACGCCGCCGCGGCCGTGATCGAGGGTGTGCGCCACCGCGAGAACCTCGTGTGGGCGATGGTGACGGGAAGGAAACGGCGATGACGGCGACCCGCCCGATTCCCCTGGTGCGGACGTTCGTGCTGACCACGGCGACGATTGCAGTGGCCGGAGGACTGGCGCTCTGGATGGTCTTCGACCGCGCCGCCGAGCGGTTCGCCCTGGCCGAGGGGGAGCGCCTCAACCTGCTCACCGCCCAGACCGTCGCCGGCACGCTGGGCGCCGCCTTCGCCGAATACGCGCCGACCCTGGGTGGCCTGGATCGCGACGCGCTGCTGGCGACCCCACAGATCGGAACCGTCCGCAGCCGCCTGCGTGAACTGGCCATCGGGCTGCCCATCCTCAAGGCGAAGCTGTTCACGACCGAGGGGATGACCCTCTATTCCACCGACGAACGCAACGTCGGGGAGCGCAAGGACACCGCGTTCCCGCCCTTCGCGGCGGCGAGGGGCGGCACGGCGGCGACCGAACTGGCCTTCGGCAAGGCCCTGGTCGACATGACCGGCCGCGAGGTCCGGGCCGACGCCATCGGCACCTATGCGCCGCTGACGAGCGGGGGACGCGTCGTCGGCGTCCTGGAGGTCTACAGCGACATCTCCGGCATTCTCCACCACAGCCGCCGACTGTTTGAGACGCTGCTGGCGGTGATCGCCGGCTTCGGCCTCCTGGCCTTCGCCGTGCTGGCGCTGGTGGTCTGGCGGGCCGACCGGACGATCCGGCAGTCGCAGGCGCTGGCGGCGCAAGCCGTGGCCGAGCGCGAGCGCGATGGCGCGGCCCGGCGGGTCGCCGAGGACGCCGCCCACGCCGAAGCGGAAGCCGAGCGTCGCCAGCAGATCGCATCCTTCGCGAACAGTCTGGAGGACAGCGTGCAGGGCATCGTGGCGTCCGTGTCGAGCACGGCCGCGCGCTTGCAGCAGGCCGCCGGTGATGTGTCACGCATGGCCGACGACACCACCCGGCGCGGCGGCGCCGCCATCGAGGCGGTCGATCAGACCGGCGCCGAGATTACCGCCGTGACCGGCGTCGCCGACGGTCTGGTCCGCTGCATGGACGAGATCGGCGAGCGCATCCAGCATTCCTTGCGGATCGCCGCCGAGGCGGTGGAGCAGTCGGAGCGCACCGGCCGCACCATCGACGGCTTGGCCGACGCGGCAGGCCGCATCGGCGAGGTGGTCGCCCTGATCTCGGGCATTGCCGGGCAGACCAACCTGCTGGCGCTGAACGCCACCATCGAGGCGGCACGGGCCGGCGAAGCGGGCCGGGGCTTCGCCGTGGTGGCCCAGGAGGTCAAGGCGCTCGCCAACCAGACGGCCAAGGCGACGGACGACATTTCCGCCCAGATCGGCGCCATCCAGGCGGCGACCGCGGGAACCGTCGGCGAGATCGAACGGATCGGCGCCACGATCCACGAGATCGACGGCATCGTGCGTGGCATCGCCGCCGCCGCCCGCGAGCAGCGGGAGACCTCGGGCGTCATCCGCAAGCATCTGGGGGCCGCCGACGGTCGTGTCGCGCGGGTCGGCGAGGATTTCGCGCTGGTGAACCGTTCCGCCGCCAATGCCGGCGAGTCCGCTTCCCAGGTGCTGGCCATGGCGACGGCGCTGGACGGCGAGGCGGCGAACCTCCGCGATGCCCTGTCGCGGTTCCTGACGAACGTTCGGTCGGCCTGACGCGACCGGCCCGTTGACCGGCCCGTGGTTGCAATGGGAAAGAAGATCATGCGCATGCTGATCGTGGAAGACGAAACGGAGCTGTCCGCCCTGGTGCAGGCCAACCTGCGGCGGGAGGGGTACGCGGTGGACGCCGCGGCGACCGCCGACGAGGCGCGGGCGGCGCTCGCCACCACGCGCTACGACGTGGTGCTGCTCGACCTCGGTCTGCCGGACGAGGATGGGCTGGGCGTGCTGCGCGACCTGCGCGCCCGGCGCGACGGCACGCCGGTCATCGTGCTGACCGCCCGCGACGCCGTGGCGGCCCGCGTGCGCGGGCTGAACGCCGGGGCCGACGACTACATGGCCAAGCCCTTCGCGCTGGAGGAGCTGGTCGCCCGCATCGGCGCCATCCTGCGGCGGCCGGGCGGCGTGCTGGGCACCCGGCTGGAGCTTGCCAACCTCGCCTTCGACACGGTGTCGCGCGACGTGACGGTGGACGGCGGCACGGTCGTGGTGCCGCGCCGCGAGTTGGCGGTGCTGGAGGCGCTGCTGCGCCGCGCCGGCCGGGTGGTCGCCCGCGAGGCGCTGGAGGGCGCCGTCTACGCCTTCGACGAGGAGGTCGAGTCGAACGCGCTGGAGGCGCACGTCTCGCGCCTGCGCAAGCGTCTGGCCGAGGCCGGAGCGCGGCTGACCATCCACACGGTGCGCGGCGTCGGCTACCTCGCCAAGGCCGAGGACGCCGGGACGGGCACGCCATGACGTCGGCCGCCGTGCTTCCCTCTCTCGTCCGCGTCGCCGACGAGCGCGCGGCGGTGCGCCGGGACTTCAGCCTGATCGGGGCCATCGTGGCGGTCACCGTCCTCGCCCTGGCCGGCGGCTTTTTCGCCTCCAGGGAGTTGGCCGAGCGCGTGACCAAGGCGCACGCGCTTGATATCGCCCAGGAATTCACCCGCGCCTTGGCCGAAGCGCTGGGGGTGTTCGACCCCGGCGGCCGTTACGTTGGCATCGTGGACGGGGAAAAGGAAGCCGTCTTCCGTTTCGCCCAGAGGGTGGTGCACATCGATCGCATGGTCGCCATCAGCCCTGACCGCACAGTGGCCTTCGACAGCGAGGGGACGAAGACCGGCAAGCCCCATCGGGACAAGCCGGCCATCGGCGCCGCTTTCGAGCGTGGCGAGACGACCGTCGGCTTCGCCGAAGCCGAAGACACCGAACGGCAATACGTCGCGGAAACCTATGTGCCGGTGCGCGCCGGTCAGCGCGTCGTCGGTGTCTTCGAACTGTATCTCGACGTCACCGAATACATGGCGTCGGTTGGGATGGTCTTTTTGCTGGCTTACGCCACCTTCGCCGCGGCCGTCGTGCTGGCGACGGTGGTGGCCGTCCTTCTCGTCTACCGATCGCTGCAAAACCGGCTTGCGGCACTTCGACAGATGCGCAGCTTGCGGGACGACGCCGAAGCCGCGCGCCGGCAGGTGGAGCGCAGCCTCGATCAGCAGAAGCGCTTCACGACGAACGCCGCGCACGAGCTGCGCACGCCGCTGGCCGTGCTGCGCGCCCGTCTGGACAGCCTGCCGCCTTCGCGGGACGCGGTGGCGCTGGCGCGCGACGCCGACCGCATGAGCCGCCTGGTGGACCAGCTCCTGACCGTCGCCCGGCTGGAGGCGCGGCTGGTCGAGCTGGAGGATGGCGTCGACCTCGTGGCGGTCGCGCGCGACACCGTCGCCGCGCTGTTCCCGCTGGCGTTGGCCGACGGCAAGTCCATCGAACTGGCCATCGAACTGGACGGCCCGCCGCACGCCGTGCCGGTGCGCGGCAACGCCTTCGTGCTGGAGGACGCGCTGCGCAACCTGATCGACAACGCGCTCCGCCATACGCCCGTCGGGGGCGCCGTCGAGGTGGCGGTCACCGCCGATCCGCCGGGCCTGGAGGTGCGCGACCGTGGCCCCGGTGTGCCGGCGGCGTTGCGCCCGCACCTGTTCGAACCCTTCGTCCAGGGCCAGGAGCGGCGCGGCAGCGCCGGGTTGGGGCTGGCCATCGTCGCCGAGACGGCCGGGGTGCATGGCGGCGCCGTGGATGTGGTAGACCGTCCGGGCGGCGGCTCCGTCTTCCGCTTGTCCCTGTCGCACCCGACCGCCCCGGCCGAAAGGACAACCGCCGATGCAGCATAGTTTCTACCGTCTGTTGGCGCGCCGCCTGTCCGCCGCCGCGCTGGTCATCGCGCTCGTGCTGGGCGGGGCGGTCTACCTCTATGAGGTGGAACAGATCGACGAGACGGTGGTCGCTCTGGCGTGGCGGGAGGCCGGCGCCTTCGCGGCACTCGATGGCGGCGAGGTGCCCCTTGGCGACCGGCTGAAGGCGTTCCTGGCGGCGCGCGAGCATGGATTCGACGGCCACTTCGTCTTCGCCGAGATCTACGACGGCGGCCGCAAGGCGCTGGCCGAGGCGTCACGCGGCGACGTGGCGGCGGTGGAGGCCGCGTTCGACCGCTCCACCCACCCGTTCCCGACGGACGGGCGCGCGCACTACGACAAGGTGACGCTCGACGGCCGGCTGTACCTGCGCGTGTTGACCGACCTGCGGTCCGGCGGCTTCTTCGAAGGCATCTTCGCGGTGGCGCCCGAACGCCTGGACCACATCCGCGAGAACGTGTTCGGTTCCGTGGCGATTGTCGTCGCCGTCGTCGCCGGGACGACGCTGTTCCTGCTGCCCATCGTCGTCGGTCTCAACCGCCACCTGGTCAGCCTGTCCGAACGCCTGCTGCGCGCCAACGTCGAGATCCTGGAGGTGCTGGGCGGCGCCATCGCCAAGCGCGACAGCGATACCAGCCAGCACAATTTCCGCGTCACGCTCTACGCCGTGCGGCTGGCCGAGGAACTGGGGCTGGACCGCGTCGCCATCCGCGCGCTGATCAAGGGAGCGTTCCTGCACGATGTCGGCAAGATCGCCATCGGCGACGCCATCCTGCTCAAGCCCGGCAAGCTGACGGAGGAGGAGTTCGCGGTGATGAAGACGCACGTCGACCACGGCGTCGACATCGTCCGCCACTCGCGCTGGCTGG